>Ga0213867_1000878_pt1 | contig 13369 bp, 18 predicted proteins | sample PICome_12_FD_160120 | JGI IMG/M metagenome (GOLD analysis project Ga0213867, IMG submission 160120) | Coastal seawater microbial communities near Pivers Island, North Carolina, United States - PICO540 | ecosystem: Environmental > Aquatic > Marine > Coastal | place: USA: North Carolina... | reverse complement strand
TCCTAGATAGTGGAGATGACAATAGTTTCCGTCCTACGATTAGTTCTCAAGCAGGATTTGCTCCGATTGGTGGTAGCGGAAGAGCAAGTACACGAGTTAGCCAACCATTTGGAGCAGGAACTCTAGATGGACAGATCAAAGTCCCACGAGTTATTGCCAACCTTGAGCCAACTGACCGTGTTGGATATATGACACCTGATAGTGTTTCAGGTGATCAGAATTTATACGTTAAACAGTACCGATCAGAGATCCGCCTTGCACTTGGTGGCGTTGATGACATTGATATCAACACTGCTGCTACAGCATACGAAATCAAGACGTTATATGGACGAGTAGCTGCTACAGCTGAGAAAAAAGCAAGAGCACTATTCACCTATGGCCTATGTTCTCTGTTCTCTATGATGATTTACGCAGAAGAGCGTAACTTCAACGAATCGTTTGCACAAGCTATTGGCTTAGCAGAACCGGAGCTTCCATTGCCAGAAGATTTTGAAGATGAGAATGAGTACAACAAAGCCAACGGTAAGTATCAGAAGGAATATCAGAAGTTCCTTGAAAAACGTAATAAAGAGATGCGTGCTAAACTAGACGCAGGTGAGATACCCCCTGGTGTAACTGGCCTTGTCCCTGATGGGGCAACCAAAGTCAGTTGGCGTTGGATGGGAGAAGTTTTTGAAGAAAGTACTGAAGATCTGCTCAATAACAGCATCGTCGTACGTAACCTTCAGGAATTGGGAGTTGATTCTATTGAGGCTCTCAAATACTTATTCCCTGGAAAAACAGATGAAGAGCGAGCTGCAATGTTAAGTGGCTTCCCCTTCAGAATGGTCCAGCAAACACAAAGTAGTATCAATAGTTTTATCAGTCTACTTGGGCAGTTCTATCAATTGCCTCATCCACAGATGCCAGACATGCCTTTGGCTTCTGACCCGAACCTTGACATGACAGGGTTCTTATATCGATCTTTAGAATTCTTACGTAAGGAGTTAAGTTACAGTGGAAGTTACAAGCCAGCAAGCACAAGCAGTATCCCCGACGAGCTCAGCAGCGCCGACCAATTACGTGCCCAGCGCGGCGAGCCAGTACGCGACGAGCCAGTCCCCAATCTCCCCGGCATCAATGGGGCAACCAGTGGCACCACAGGCACCGGTTTACCAGGCATCGGCCCAGGCCCCGCAGCCTTCGGCTCCAACTCAGGGCAATCCATGGCAGCAGGCGTTCCAGGCGCTCAGCGCAAGCCTGAATACGTCCAGCCCCTCCCAGGCCCAGGTTTCACCCTCGGCATACCAGACAACACCGACGCCTCAGGCAACTACTCAACCCAGTTGGGCTTCAATGGCCCCACAGGTTCAGCAGATTTCGCAGCCCCAAGTTTCAACCCAGAGCTATACGGAATCCGACGTCAGCAACCTGGTGCAGCAAGCGGTGCAGCACGGAGCAAGTCAGGCTCAGGATCAGTACCTAAGCGGAATCAGCGGAGAAAGTCTTGAGGTTCTTGAGCACTTTGGTGCTGAAGCCCCTGCTCTCCTGAACACCTATGCCTGTGCAGTTGAAGATGCTCTGATCGAGCAAGTCCAACGCGGCAACAATGTCCTCAGTGCATTCGAAGCATCCTCTGAAGAGAACGGTGCAATGAACCTGATGCTCACCAACCCTGATGTGTTGGCTGACTACGTCAATGAGTTCTTCGGTCCTGAAGGTCCTTATCCAACGGAAACTCCTGATGAGACCCAAGTCCGTCAGCAGACAGAAGCCCGTGCTCAGTTCGAAGCTGAGATCCAAGCTCAAGAGCAAGGACAAGTTCCACAGAACTTCCAACGCCCACAAATGGATATGCCTACCCCTGGCCGTCAGGTCAACCAGGCAAATGACTTCTGGGGTTCCTTCAGCGAAATGATGGACAGCTCCCCTGAGAACGCATGGCGTTATCTCTCACAGGCTCCTCAAGGTGCCCTGCAAGCTAAGGCTCTTATTCAAGACATGTGATGAGTTACTACAACTCTGGCAGACGAGCGAGAGAACTAGGCATCGGCTCTTCGGGGTCGTTGCCTTCTAATCCTGACTTGGAATATGTGTTCCACGATCAGAAGGATCTCACAGCTGAAACTCTCAAAAAGATCTTAGGTCGTAATCCAACGCCAGAGGATGTAGCTGCAGCACTTGAGATTGCCTCACGTCCTGAAAACAAAAACCTTGATGTCTTTGTACAAGAGTTATTAAGATCAGGCAGGGAATACGGAGAAAAGGAAGGAGAAAAGAAAGCTACTCAAAAACGAATGGCTGGTGAAGTCTTAGCTGGAACGGGTGGACTGGCTGCTCTATTGGCAGCAGCTGATTACGTAGATGGTCCTGAACAAGGACGTATTTAAATCTGCGTACAATATAAGTAACAGAATTAAGCTAATTGTAGAAATGATGTACTCCAACGATATGGACGCTGCTGGTTATCAGCAAAAGATGCAGATGCAGCAACTAGCAAGTAATGCCGGACAACAGGCAATTACTAATGAAACTCAAGGTCGTGTAGCTATGGAAGGCGCTCAGCGTGTTGCTGGTCTGAGTGCTGCACAAATGGCTAACCAACAGAAATCTGGTCATGTTGCAATGGCAATCATGGCTGCGAAAGGCGGTGACAGCATGATGGGACAGATGGCTGATCCAAATGTTGTTGGTGCAATTAGTCGTTCTCTTGGTGAGCAAAGTCGTCTGAAAGGAATGATGGCTTAATTAGAAGTATTGATAGAATAAATAAAGGTTATTGATGTTGCCAAGTGAATACTAGAAAGGCTGGTGATTACGCTAATGATCCTGAAATTTTTCAGGCAATATGGAAACATCTGAAATCTGATGGTGTAGAAGATCAGGCTGCAAATCAAATGACAGCTGAGATGATTCACCACGGCGAAGACTTTGAAAGCTCAATCGAACAATATCAACGGAACCTTTCTAACTACAAAGAGAAAGGCTATAACGAACATGCTGCACAAGCAATGGCAGTTGAGTCCCTAGAGTCAGGAGATAACCCAGGAGAAAGTATTCGCTTTGCTGGCATCTATAGTTGATAAATAACATTTAGACTGATAGAATTAAATATAAGCAAAAAGCAAATATGGCATCAGCAAAGAGTACAGGAGATTCAGTCCGGGCATATCTTCGTGACATTGGACGTATTCCTCTACTTCAACATGATGAAGAGATTTTGCTAGGTAGAAATGTTCAACGTCTCATGGAAATCAAAGCCTGTGAGGAGTTGCTTGGAGAAGTTACTAAAGAAGACCTTGCAAAAGCACTGGGGTTAACAGCAAAAGAACTACGCAAGGAGATCCGTGCTGGTGAAAAAGCAAAAGACAAAATGGTTACTGCCAATCTTAGGCTTGTTGTCTCAGTCGCCAAGAAGTACACCAAGCGCAACATGGATCTACTGGATATCATCCAGGAAGGCACCATTGGTTTGGTACGCGGCGTGGAGAAGTTTGATCCTGGTCGTGGTTACAAGTTTTCTACTTACGCCTACTGGTGGATCCGCCAAGGGATCACTCGCGCTATCGCTGAGAAATCGAGGGCGATCCGTCTACCAATCCACGTTACTGAGAACCTCAACAAACTTAAGAAAGCCCAGCGTGAGTTAAGTCAAATTAATGGTCAACTGCCAAATGTCTTTGAGCTATCGGAGTACTTAAACCTGTCTGTTGATGACATCAAAGATCTGATGTGCAAAGCACGTCAACCTACATCTCTAGAAATCAAGATTGGAGAGAACCGAGACACCGCACTAATCGATCTGCTAGAAGATAAGACACAGTTACCTGAGATGCTGCTAGAACAACAGTTTATTAAAGAAGACATTCGTGAGTTGATCCAGGATCTGCCTGAAATGCAAGCTGCTGTAATTAGTATGCGATATGGCATTGGAGAAGAAATTCTTGAGCCAATGTCCATGACAGCAATTGGTCAAATGCTAAACATGAGTAGGGATCGAGTAAGAACCTTAGAAAATAAAGCACTTAAGAATTTACGAGAGCAATCGAATATTGTAAGCGAGTATCTTTAATACAATAGAGATATTGAATAAGTGCAGACATGGATGTCACTACAGAACTATTAAGATCTAACCAAACATATTCTGCTAGTGACAACACTAATCCAGATCGTTACTCGTCGAGTAAAACTCTTAATTATGCGACTGGTGGAAGTATTTCAAAAGCAGAGACTGCTGAAGTAAACGTCGTACCCTTCTCACTTGAGTATTCAGATGCAGTAGGTTTATTCGGTGTAGAGAACCACTTTATCAAGGTCAAGCTAAATATCATTGGTGACATTGTTCTGAAAGAATATATGGAGCCAGGTTATATCAAAGCAGATATTAATTTTATTGAGCAGGAAGCTGATACAGATTTTACAGGTGGCAACTTAGATCAAACAGGAGCAGAAAATGACACAGGTTATAACTCTGCTGCCACTCCCCCTTTGACACTACCTGCAATAGGACTAGATGCATATTTAAGCGTAGATCTAAGAAATCTTAAAACATCAAATATGTATAACGATACTAATTTAGATGTACGGTTGTACACCAGTGAACATGAAGAGCATCCGTATGACACGATGTATATCAAACCACGTGACTTCTTTTATGTAGGCATTCACGCCAGAAATACGAGACGGCTGCCTTACAACATTCAAATTGATATTGGTAATGAATATAAAGCTCTTGAATCAATCACAGACAAGAGCTACATCATGAGAGTTTCAGATCGTCCAAGCTTCTAGTCTTCGTCTTTGACTACTGCCTTAATAGTTTTCTTCTGAGATTTTTTTACAGGCTTAGGTGCCAAAGGTTTTTCAGGAGCTTTGACTTCAAATGAAGGCTTATCTTCAGAGCCGTGGGGCTTAACGGTCATAACTTTGCCTTTGCTCATAGCAGGCAAGACATAGTGCTCAATCAACTTAAGTTCTTGATTAAACAACGCTGCACGAGAAACGCTACGTGCACCAAAGAAATCGAAATTGAGTTTTCCGTCGTGGTCAATTCTTAGGAATGATCCGTTGGTTGATGCCACTGCCAACTTGGCCTTCTGACCATCAGCAGTCACGTCAAAGATTGTGCAATCTACATACTGTGCACCATTGGTTCCATGCCACCATTCCTTAATTTTATGTGTGTCGCCACCACGCTTGGGGCGAGTAAGCAACAGTTCTTTGCCAGTGTGCTTAGAAACACCTTTCACACCGGAAAGAATAAGACTATCAGCCATTTTTGCTATTACAACTTTCTTCTATTTTAGTCCATTTAAGATTTGAAGCAGAGTTATTGTATTTATGACCGTCTACATGAGCTACTCGACTACATGCCTTAGTCCTCCCAGGCATTGTCAATGGTGGCTTTAAAAAAGCAAGTGCTACAAGCTTATGAACGGTGACAGTAACTGTACGTTTCCTACCAATACGTTGCGTCAAATTGACTTGCATATACCCATTCTTATTTTTACGTTGCTTTAAAAGCTTTTCAGATCTACCCTTAGTGCTTTTGATATCTCCATTGGAGTTGATGTAGTACTCAATGCAGCATTCGTAACCAGGAAGGGTATGAATAGGTTTCCAAATTTTATCATCTATAAATTCCATAACCACAAAATATTGGGGTATATATTAAAAAGTATAGCAATAACTAGTACTATCGTTATATGTGACTAAGTCGAAGTCACTTATAACTTTTTTAGCTTACGGAGTTACGATCCTATGTGGATTGATAATGATTTTCCGAAGCTTCTTGGTGCAGAACTTTACCGTCCTCATCCTGCCTACATCATTGAGATGGCAGTTGAGCCAGTAGTTGTTCATGACTTCTCCAAGCAACCTGGTCAAACTGTTCAGTTAGACCGGTATCGCTTCTGGGGCAAGCCTGGCACTAAGGAGTCCCGTGAGCGGACTGCCGATCAAACACTTGGATCCGCCTCCGCACGCAACATCGTTAAGGACAAAGTGCTCGTTACTCTTCGTGAGTACACCGGCCCTGCTGATTCCCGCGATGCTTCACAGCCTTCTACTTTCAAGGTGGCTCGTGAAACCCTCATCACTGCTCAGCGTCTGCTGCTTGATACCGGCAACCTGAACGTCTTCCACCAAAGCATCGGTTCTTTGACCTTGCTGGATGACTATCGTCGTTGGCGTGATCGTGTCTTCGCAAACGAACTGCTGAAGGCAGAAGCTGCTGGTCAAGCCAGCAAAGATCAAGGTGGTTACTACCTGCCAGGCGGTAAGCCTAAAGGCGGCAATGGTGGAACCTTGGGTGTGACGTACGCCGCTGGTGAGTCCGCCAAATTCGATGTCAAGACTGACCTCCTCGAAGTGGTCAAGGACATGCGTAAGCGCAACGTTCCTACCTTCGCTGATGGTTACTACCGTTGCATCGTCGATCCAACCGCAATGATGCATCTGCGTCAGAACGCAGACTTCCGCGAGATCGCTCGTTATCCAGGTCAAGGGATTGTTAATCCTATGAACCCTGGTGAAGCACCTAATGCCAACTTCTACCAAGGCATGGGTCCTGCTTACGGCCAAGCTGGCTTTGTTGCCGGTCAACCCGTTATGCCTACTGGCTTCCTCTTTGAGGGTGTCCGTTGGTTTGAGTCCACCAACCTGCCCGAAACCACTTACAACTTGATTGTGACTGACGAAGCTGCAGGTGCTGCTGATTACACAGCATCACAACTTGTCTTCTTCGGCCCTCAGGCTGTTGGCGTGGGTATTGGTGGTAACAACGCTCAGATTCTGTTGAACAACAACGACGACTTCAGCCGTTTCATCATCATGATCTGGTCGCTGTTTGCCGGTTTTGAAACGCTTAACCGCGATTTCATTACGGTTGGTTACTCTTTCGTTTATTGATAGGAGCTAACTAACTATGTCCGTAATTTTTCCCGGTAATTATGTAGCCCACCTGAACGCATATCGCGAACAGGGTGTTGAGGCTCTCCCAGGTGTTGAGTTCTACCGCATCGTCGGTGCTCTCGTTCTAGATCCCGATAACGCTGGAACTCTTTCCGGTGGCGTTCTGGCTGCTGGCACCTACAACCTGAAGGTTCTGTCCCCTGATCTTCGTCAGGATGACAAGCCACGTACCGATAAAGCATTCGTGATTCCTAAGAATTCCGTTGTTTATCGCACCGCTTTGAATGCACCTGGCGTTAAGTCAAATGCTTCTGGTGACACCATCAAGATCGTTGCTCTTGGCGGTAACGCTCCTGGCGACACTGGTAGTGAAGTAACACTGACTGCTGGTGCTGACAAGTTCTTCCCTGCTGATGGCGCTGCCTCCGCAATGTTGGGCATTGTCAACGGAACCGCTATTAGCACTTCTGCTGATACCGCTGTTCAAGTCATCACTTCTGCCAACAGCACTGCTGAGCAGAACCCTTCCGCTGGTGCTGACCGTAAGAGCCCCTCTGCCATCTTGGTTGAGATCTGCTACTACCGTCCCGCCCCTGCTCCTGATGCAAGCGACGCTCACATTCCTTACGGAATTGAAGCTGGTCAAGGCACCTGATAATCAATATCAGATAACAAGAGCGTCTCCTATGAGGCGCTTTTTTTGTGCCTATAATATGAAAAGGAATACCCCAAAAAATATGTCTGACCAAAAATTATTTCAAGACAGTAAGACAGGAAAGTTGGTTGAGTTTATTAGTACTCACGACAAAGAATTTGCGATGGTAAAAGATGCGGGAGGTAACGTTACTTTTATGACATTGGATCAGTTGGTGCCATATGACCGTGACAAAGGAAGGATGGTAAAGATTGCACAGATGGATGAAGCAATTCCTGAAGAGCCTTTGCCCGATCCCATTGTTCCAATCGAAGATATGCGATTGAACTTGAATGCTGCACAGGCTGAACAAATCGCTAAACGTTTGCCTGGTGTTGGCTTTGCCACAGCTAAAAAGATTGTTGAGCTACGGATGTCCTTGAGTGGTGAGCGTTTTGCAAACCTCAAACAGTTGGAGAACATTCCTCGTGTTAATTGGGATCAGTTGATTGAAGAAGACTTAATCTTTATTAGTTAAACTAGTTATATCAACGTAGAAGTGTAGTAATGGCTATTAGTATTGAAGAAGCGTTACTAGCTAAAGCGCAGCAAGATCAGCAGAATCAAATGAGTAGTGGCACTACTGCTTTATTGGGCAGCGGTGCTGGTGCATTAGCAGGTGCTTCAGCGGGTGCTGTTCCGCATGCAGTGGGAAATCAAATTAATAAATTAAAAGATCGTTTGGCAGCAGGGCAGGGACTAGTACGAAGTCCAATGCAGAATGTAAGAACAGCTGTAAAACCAGGACCCCGTTTTGCCGGTGGTTTAGTAGGTGCAATCTTGGGAGGCGCATTAGGTGCAGGAGCTAAGGAAGCAGCAATGCAAAATTCTCCAGCAGCGGTACTGCTAGCCAAGCTTCAGACAGAAGGAGCTCTTTCACCTTCTGAAACTCAGCAACTGCAGTCTGTACTTGCTGACACCTATAGCAATATCACTGGAGCTGCGTAATGGAACTAGACGATTATCTAAAGTCAAAAACTAGATTTCACCTTGGATTCAATGCTGGTGCTCAGATTCCAGCGGGTGATAGGTCACGCTTAGAAGAAGCTATGGCTCTTATCCCAGATAACTACTGGTATGAGCAAATCGTTTATCACATCAAACGTTGCGACATTGCATGGCGAGCTAGTGCTGCTATCCCAGATGACTACTTTGATGCAGGTGGAAGCCGGACACTTAACCCGTCAAGGCAAGAAATTATTTCAGGTGACGTTGAACGTACGATCCAAACGTCTGATCCATTGAAAGGTGATGATTATTTCCGTGAGATTTATTTGCGAGAAATTGATCGACTAGCTGAAAGCTTATACGTACCTAACTACAGACGACCTGAAGTACGTCGATATGCATTTGAACGAGCTGGTGCAGAATTTATTATGGCAGTGCCAGGTCCAGCAGATACTGCAGTTGGAACGCGTATGATGCTCAGCACAAGTTGGTGTTAAGTGTAGAATAGATCTAGGATTCAAACAATAAAATTATGCATGCCGTAAATAGTCACGGTGCTCCTAAAATTACCATGAATAGTCAGGAAGCTGACTATCAGATGAGGCTTAAGCAAGCACAAGCTCAAGCAGATGGTAATCCATATGTTGGAGGGGTACAGCCACCTATGACAACAGGTGAGCCACAGCCTGATGAAAAGTTTGAAAAACCTGAACCTGAAGCACAACAACAAACTGATATGGCTTCAGATGCTCTAGATAGGAAGCTTGCTATGTATCGGAATGCTGTTGGTAATTCAGACGATGGCAACAACGATCGTCAACAAACAACGAGGATTTGATAATGGCAAGAAGTAAGACACAACAGAACTCGATCAACCTTGATCCAAATCGGGAAAAGATCTCAGTAAATATGTCGTTGACGCCTGGTGATCCAACAACTCAGATGAACAACCCAGACAATGTTCTGAACTTTGGACCACAACTTAGTGCTATGCCACAAGGTCCGGATGGCATGACTATCAATAAGTTCCCTTACCAGGACAAAGGCCTGGTCAATGCCACACAGCTTGGAGCGGTTGATCCAACCATGGTGCCACGATCACAAGTACCTACGTCAATGCCACTGGGTAAGGGTTATCAAGGAAACACTCCATTTGGTGCAGTGAATACATTGCAAGCACCAGCTGATTACATGGCCACCGTAGGCATCAACTCACATCCATCAATGATGGATAAGCCACAGAGTGCAATGGGTCTAACCGGTCAACCAGCAATGATGCCTGATCCAATGGCAATGGTGCCTGGTAGCACAAAAACAACTATCCCCAAGAAAAACAAAGGTAAAGCATAATGGCTTCAACTTCTACTAATAAGCAACCACTTCTTGTTGATAACGTACTGCACAACATTGTTGACCTTGCTGGTGCAACTGTTGAACAAACATCTGTTATCACCATTGGTGGTTCAAACGGTGCAAAGCTCATTGTTGATTGCACGACAAATGATGGGGCCATCATTGGCGAGATCTATACCCTGGCAAGACAGACCAGTACTGCGTATACGGTCAACATGTATCTGGCAACAGTGAGAGATATCCTGATTCCATCTCAGGCAGTCTTTCTAGGAACCTTCAACGGAGCAACAACTGAAGGTTCTAAGACTGTGTATGGAGGCATGCCGTTTGTACTCAACCCTGTACCAGGTGTAGGTTCAACGGACTCAAGTCTTGTTATTGGTACACAGTTCCAAGCTCTATACATTCCTAAGGGCAAGGCGCTGTGGGCAGCAGTCAAGAAACAGAGTGCTAACGACACAGCTACAGCCGCACCATTGCTTGGGGTTCACGGCGGATTCTATTGATGCCTAGGAAGCAAAATGGCTTTGGCACAACAGAGTCATTTGCATTTAAAGGATTTGGACGCCTGGACAAAGGCAAGGGAACAGGTGCTGCTGGATATTATCCAGGAGATCGACAGTTTGGATCGATTGTTCAGCGTTCAGTTATTGAGAAGTGGAACCTCGATAGTGATTGGGTAAAGTGGCGGAAAGGATTTGAGATCTATAGCAATGCTGGATGGAATGATCTAAAAGTAAAAGATGCAACCTATGATCCAGGTCTTCCAAGAACGACAGGAAATCAACCATTTAAAAAAGCCCTGATTACATCAACCTTGTTCAAGGGCAAGGGATATGAAATTGATAATACATATACTGGTTACGAATATCCAACTGCGAATGCAGATACAAATACATACTATGTAATTAAAAAAACACAGGAATATAAAAATCTTGGTTCTATTACCAGTGTGCAAAACAATGAGTTGACATATTCAACAAATAAAGCAAACAATGAAATACATGTAGTTATAAATCCTAATTCAAACAACAAACTCCTGTTGCCGCAACTAATTGGCGAACGAATTGCAGATGGAGCAATGACTGTAAATGGCAGAACAGAAGCCACACTCAAAAATGTATTAACAACAAACGGATTGCCAAGCATATTTAAAGGTAAGACATTAACCAAAGAACTAGAAACTGCAATTAATCTGGCACAAAATCTAACTACTGTTAGTGTGAGCATACCTGTAAGTGATGTCGCAGTCACACAGAACTCAGGAACATTTGTTCCTAACCAAGGTATTAACTCACAAACAAAGCAAGTAGAGACTTTAGACATATTAAGCAACCCAAGTCTGCTTGATGGAAAGATTACTTATATAACTAACTTCTTTATAGAAAAAGCAATCTCTAGTCTGGATTCTGCTGTGTATGTAGACGATGATTACTTTTTTGAACTATCGATAGAAGAACAAGAAACAGCACAGGCACTTGTAGCACTTGACCAAGGCGTGAACGAGCTACCTCCCGCAATGCTTGATCTAACAACTCTGCCTACAATATTTACGACGAGTAACGCAACGTATAACGTTAGAGGTTCCTACGCATTCAGAAAGTCAGACTATCAAAAGTATTTTCCAGGTATTTACATCACTGGTGATTTTATATCACCTAAGGTTCAAAACATTTCATACTCATTGCTGCCTTTCGTAATACGTAAAGCGGACATTGTAAACAATAACTTGATCTTTGAAGCTGTGCCATATGCAGCAGAAGTCAACTTATACCCTGATCTAGACGATGGAACGGTACTGGTATTTTCAGACAATAGTTTTGCCAAAACGTTTACGACAGATACGAAGTGGACAAACCTCGACACTGACGTCAATCCATGGATGGATGAAGTATTTAATTTAGGAACACCACTTACACCAACAAACTCGTTTACCTGTAGTTGTCCTAATCATTCACAGTCGTTACTGTCTATGCCCCAATCAACTCAAGATCCAGACAAGCGTAAAACCAATCGACAACTAAGATATCCACTGCCTACAGCACAAGGCCAAGATGATTATGGAATAGCTGGTCAGACACAGGCCGCAGGTAAAGTCAGTAGTTGGGAATCTGAATCACATCGCTTAGGTTTTAAGATGTGCAAGCATACAATTGCCTCAATGTTTAATGAAGACATTAGAGTAAAAGAACCTAATAAATATCCGACAGCAGAAGTCCGAGAACAATTCAATGAAAAATTAGAGAAAGAGATTGAAGCATCCTATGCAAACTTTGATAGATCATATTCGAGAACAGGAATATCTATCTCAGAGATCGTGTTCTCACTATCCAAAGGTTTAAATCTAGATTCGACAAAAACTGCATATATGGTGTTTGATAGCAAGTAAACCTTTAGTACGCTAATCTAAAGAAGAAGAATATAAATAGGTATAGTCTATGTTTAAGCCAGGAGACTATGAATTACCTTTAGAAAAGGTTCTCAGCCTGCGTGTAATAACAGATGATATCGAATCATGTAATGACATTAAATCATTACAACATAGCTTGAAAGAAACCACACGACTGCTGATGACATATCAACACTTGCTGGGTACTCTACTAAAGGAACAAATACAGGCTAATCTAAGTCAGATGTTTGAAGAAGAAACAAAAGAATAGAAAAGCTAAAATAGATATATCAAGAAGATAGTCTAGGGCGTTTATCGATGAAAATTCAATTAAAGCACTCTAATGTTTTAGACAGCGGTGCAGCAAAGCAGCCAACTGCACCCAACATGTTGGATGGTGAAATTGCTGTTAACTTTAACGCTACAGATCCAGCGATCTTCATCAAGAATAGTGATGGCAATATTGTACGAATTGCTGGTAAAGATAACCTCTCATTTACAGGATACGAAGCATCAATCCAGGCAGCGTCTACTCCACCGTCAGGTTTGGTGGCAGGCAATCTATATTTCGATACAGATGATAATCGACTTTATTATTACTACAACGATGGGAGTACAACACAATGGGTTGATGCTAGTACAGAGAAATTTGATACTAATTTAATTCCAGATCCGTCTAATCTTAGTCACCAGTCAGGGACACTAGATGATCGTTATGTGAATTCAAATGGCGATACAATGACGGGTAACCTCGTCCTCAATGCAGGTGTCAATCTCAATTCATCAGATGTTTATTTAAACAACGGTAAAGTTGTATTTGAAGGTGCAAATGCAAACGCTCACGAGATCCGGTTAACAGTAGTCGAACCAACTGCTGACAGGGTAGTTGCGCTTCCTGATACGACAGGCACCTTAATCAGTACTGGTGACTCAGGAACAGTTACTAGCACAATGATTGCTGATGGGACTATTCAGGATTCAGATGTAAGCAACAGTGCAGCCATCGGATTATCAAAGCTAGCAACAGGTGCTCTACCATCAGGTATTACAGTTGCCAGTGCAAATATTGTTGATGGAACAATTGTAGATGCTGA
>Ga0213867_1000877_pt1 | contig 13387 bp, 23 predicted proteins | sample PICome_12_FD_160120 | JGI IMG/M metagenome (GOLD analysis project Ga0213867, IMG submission 160120) | Coastal seawater microbial communities near Pivers Island, North Carolina, United States - PICO540 | ecosystem: Environmental > Aquatic > Marine > Coastal | place: USA: North Carolina... | reverse complement strand
TTGGCAACACATGGTTGGTGTTATCTGTTTAAATCAAACAAACCGTAAACAAGTAAAAAGAGTATTACCACAGTTACTTGGTATTTGTCCTACACCAGTACACTTGATTAATACTGCGCCAGATACAATTAAAATGATTATTAAACCATTAGGAATGGTTAATGTAAGAGAGCATAGATTACGCAGAATGTCAAAAGATTACTTGACTTGGGACGGAAATGATGCTACAATGTTATACGGAATTGGAAAATATGGATCTGATAGTTATGAAATATTTTTCAAGGATAACTATAACGTACAACCCACTGACGGTGAGTTAAAACGTTATTTAAAAGAAGAGGTTTGTAATGTTGTTGAAACTGCTTGATAAGTTAGGTAGAAAAAGAACTATTTTCGATAGAGATGGTAAAATACCCTATCTTGATCGTTATTATATATTTTTAAAAAATAGAAAGAACTTTCCGTTTAACATTACATTACATAAAGTAATGGTAAGCGATGAACCTGTGTTACATGACCATCCTTGGAGTTATGCAACATTAATTTTAAAAGGTGGATACTATGAAAACGTTCCTGTATACAATGACAGTACAGGAGGTGTTGTTGGTGCCACAAAAGTATGGCGTGGGCCTGGGCATTTTAGATTTAGAAAAGCAGATGATTTGCATTGGCTAGAACTTGCCAAAGATGAAAACGGAAATGAAATCCCTTGTTGGAGTTTGTTCTATATGGGCAAGAAACAAAAGGAATGGGGCTTTTTACCTTTTAATGGTGAAGGTGAAATGCATGAACGTGGGTACCGTTGGGTACACAATGAACAATACTTGGAAGGACGTAATGGTTAAAAAGAAATATTATAGTTGGGCTGACGTAGAAAAAATGTGTGTTAGTATAGTTAATAAGATGTATAAAGACAATTGGCGTCCTGATTACATTGTAGGTATCACACGTGGCGGTAATGTTCCTGCTACGATTATTAGTAACATGACAGGCATACGTTGTGAAGCACTTAAAGTAGCATTGCGTGATGACAAGAGTGGTTACTTAGAATCAAATGCTTGGATGGCAGAAGATGCATATGGGTATGATAATGAAAGTGAATATGCACCAGAGATGGGGCAGTTTAAACACAATCCTGATTGTAAAAATATTTTAATTGTAGATGATATCAACGATACCGGTGCAACATTTCACTGGATTAAAGATGATTGGAAAAGCAGTTGCTTACCTCAATCGCCAGTATGGGATCAGATATGGGGAGATAATGTTAGATTTGCAGTATTAACAGAAAACTTATCAAGCGAATTTGGTAGTGTAAATTATTACTGTGATGAAGTTAATAAAGCCGAGGAAGATGTTTGGTTAGTTTATCCTTGGGAAAATGTAGGAGAGTATTAATGCCAACAGACTATGATAAAGTATGTACAGTTACTTGTACTGATAACGACAAGGTTGCAGAAGCCGAAGTAGATAGATTTCAAGAAAAAGAATTTCTAGATATATTTTTAGCAACAAATAAAATACACATGGAATATAACGGTAGGGTTTATGTTGGTAATAAGATGGGTTTTGAATTTACAACACCAGGTCCTAGAGTATTTCAAATTAACAAAGGTAGAGGATTTTAATGACGATAAAAGTAATTTACGATGAGAAAGATTGGAAAAGTGTTGCAGCATGTATTAGATCTGAACAAGTTTCCGCTCCTGAAGTAGTTGCTATTTTTAACGACAACCCAGAATTTAAAGAATGGTATATAAAGGAGTATATTAATAATGCTGACTAAAGAAGAAGCACACACTATTATTAGTGATATAAACGAAGAAGCACACTCAATGGCGTGGGATAGTTGGTCAGAAGCAGATGAAATCGGAGATAGCGACGATGAAGAAGATTGGGGTCGTGCTGAAGAGGCAAGAGAAGATGCTTCTTACGAACAAGCAGGATATTTTCGTTCTGAATTTAATGGACTTCCTCAAGACCAACAAGACGTTATATGGCACTATGCTCAAACAGATGAAGACTTCCAAGAAGATTTTAAAGCGTGGTATGGACAAGAAGAATATGACGAATATGTTTCAGGACTAGACGAATGACAGATACATTAGAACAAGCACAACAAGACGGACGAGCTCCGTGGACTGAAGTTGAAATTGATACTAAAGAATTTGTTGTGTATAACGATATCTATCCTGTAACTGAAGGACATACATTAGTTGTGCCTAAACAGAATACAGAAGAAAATATTTTAAAGTGTTTTAATTTTGCTCTTACTATGGGCAATGATAATATTAGATCAGAAAATAATAATATTACAGGTTACAATGTGGGTATTAATATGGGAAAGAGTGCAGGACAAACTTGTATGTATCCACATGTTCACTTAATTTTCCGTCGAGATGGCGACGTTGAAAATCCTAAAGGCGGCGTTCGCGGCGTAATTCCATCAAAACAAAACTATAAGGAAAGGGTATGACATTGAAACAAACTTTGGTTAATGCAGCAAGGAAGCATGCAGAAGCAGAGATCGATTTGCATAAAGCCAATATCGAAGTATATATGCAACAAGTTGTTGGTATTGGTGAACATAGCGATATTATCGAAACTATCCAAAAAGAGTTAGATAAAATGGCGGCGGCAACAGATCGTGTTGAAATGCTGGACAAGCATTTTAGTGACTAAAATATATAAAATAAAATTAGAGGAAGATCCGGGTTCAGACGATCTGGTTCTTCCTATACCTACAGAATTATTGAATCAAATGGGCTGGGATATTGGGGACGATTTGGTTTGGACAGACAATTTCGATGGCTCGTATTCACTTGCGAAAGAGGTTGACAAACTCAAAAAGAAAGCGTATAATAAACATAATGACGATAGCAACTGATAAAAAATATTACTACAGCGAAATTTTTCACAGTATTCAAGGTGAAGGACACTATACTGGTGTGCCTACTGCTTGGATACGTTTCTTCTTGTGCAACTTACAGTGTAATGGCTTTGGACAGATAGATCCTACAAATCCTGATACATATGATTTGCCATTTGAAAAATTTGACACAAGCACAGTGAAACGTGTTGAAGACTTACCTGTATGGGATAAAGGTTGTGATAGCAGTTATACTTGGAGCAAGAAGTTTAAGCATCTAATGGGACAAAAGACTGCTGTAGAACTAGCACAACAGATTATTGATACTATTAAAACAGATAGTAATCCACAAGGTTTGTTTTTACATCCTGTTACAGGACAAAGACAGCACTTCTGTGTAACAGGTGGTGAGCCTTTAATGAAGCATGGACAAGAAGCATTCATTGGTATTATGCGTGAATTCAAACGTATGAACAATATGCCAGCCAGTGTTACATTTGAAACTAATGGAACACAAGCACTAACACAAGAATTTAAAGACTATTGGACTAAAGAAGCAGATAAAGATATTGAATTGTTCTTTAGTGTATCTCCTAAACTATGGAGTGTAGCAGGTGAACAGGCAAAAAAAGCAATTAAGCCTGAAACAGTAGCAGAATATTTTTTGTTGTCTGATAGAGGACAACTTAAATTTGTTGTTGGTTCCGAACAACAGCAGTGGGATGAAATGGAAGAAGTTATCTCACAGTTTAAGGCACAAGAGGTAGATTATCCTGTATGGGTTATGCCTGTTGGTGCTAGGGAAGAAGAACAAACTGCAACAGCAGGCGCTGTTGCTAAAATGGCATTTCAAAGAGGATACAATGTAGCCGCAAGGGTACACGTATATTTGTTTGGTAATGCTATTGGAACATAAGGATAAATTATGGACTTTATAAAGAAACTATTCAATAAAAAGCAACCTGAGTCTAAGCCTACTATTAGCGATAAAGAAAAGGCAACGATGAAAAAAGAACCTTGGGTTGGTGTATTGAATACGCATGTGAACAAAGAAAATGTCCGAAATGGCTTTTTTGAGCTTGACTGGAATGACTATTTCATAGTACAATTAAAGCAACAAGGATATGGAGTTGATGGTGACAAGGATGAAGATATTGTTGATCGTTGGTTTCGTGAATTGTGTGCAAACGTTGTAGTCGATGGTGACTACGGAGGACCACTAGACACTGGTAGCATAGAACCAGATGTCATAAAGAAGGCTAAATGAGTAAAATGACACATATCATAGTTGATACAGCAAACACGTTCTTTCGTGCAAGACATGTAATTAATGGAGATGCAGACGTTAAGTTAGGTATGGCTTTTCATATCACACTTAACAGCATTAAGAAGGCTTGGCAAGACTTTAACGGTACACATGTTGTGTTCTGTTTAGAAGGACGTAGTTGGCGTAAAGATCACTATGAGCCATACAAACGTAATAGACAAGTTGCTCGTGATGCACTTACTGAGAAACAGCAAGAAGAAGATACTGTGTTCTGGGAAGCCTTTGACACATTTAAGAACTTTGTTACAGATAAGACTAACTGTACTGTATTACAACACAAAGAGCTAGAAGCAGACGACTTAATTGCTGGTTGGGTACAACAACACCCAGATGCAGATCATGTTATTATTAGTACTGATACAGATTTCCAACAGTTGATTGCTCCTAATTGTAGACTGTATAATGGTGTGCAAGAAGTAACTACAACTACAGAAGGTTTCTTTGATAAGAAAGGTGAACTAGTAATTGATAAGAAAACTAAACTACCTAAGACAGTAGATCCAGAATGGATGCTATTTGAAAAGTGTATGCGTGGCGATACTAGTGATAACGTGTTTAGTGCATATCCAGGTGTACGCAAAAAAGGTTCTAAGAACAAAGTTGGGTTAATTGAAGCGTTTGCTGATAGACAAACTAAAGGCTTCAATTGGAATAACTTGATGCTACAACGTTGGGTCGATCATAACGGCGAAGAACATCGTGTACTAGAAGATTACGAACGTAATAAAACTATTATTGATCTTACTGCACAACCTGCAGATATTAAAGAAAAGATTGAAAGCACAATTAGAGAAGCAATTGATGCAGATAAAAATATAAGCCAAGTTGGTGTAAGACTGATGAAGTTCTGTCACTTATACGACTTAAAGAAAATTTCAGATCAGGCACAAGCATATGCTGAGCCGTTAAATGCGAGGTATACAGTATGACATATTTAAAAGCCAAACCAGTTCTTGAAGGTAAGTTTTGGATTGTAGAAGAAGAAGGCGAAAGAGTTGGTACATTAAGAAAAGATGAGTTTTCGCAATTTGTATTACAAAACAAAGACGGTGTTAAAATTTATAAGAACAAAAAAGTCATAACAAATGAGTTTGGTGACGATTTCTTTATTGCTAAGATTATTAAAGAAGCAGATAATTCAAATCCAAAAGAAGTACATGGGTATGCAACAAGTACTATTCCGCATAATGCAATGTATGATATACGTCAGAAACTTCCTTTGTTTACTAAGAGTAAAGATAGTAAAAGTTTATATTGTGCAGGTTATTATGTAATTAGATTTGATAAGGGCTGGGTTAAGAGTTTTTGTCCTAAACTTATTACACTGCAAAGATACGAATCTAAAGGTCCTTTTAAAACTGACTTAGAAATGAAACAGGTATTATCAAGTGTCAACAAATAGTATCCCAACTAATCTAGCATCAGTGCAAAAACTTTTACAAAGAGTTGCTTCTGCTGAAAAGACACAACAACGTGAAATACGTATTACAATTGAAGAAGCAAGAACACTAGTTACAGAACTTGCACTTATAACAACTAATTTAGGGTCTACAGTAGCAGAAATACACACTTTACTAAAACAGATAAACAAATCTGCTAATGAAGTTGATGTTAAATTTGACGGAGGATCCTTTTAAAAAGGATAAATATATACGTAGTTAACTAGGAAGTTACGTATATATGAGTAGACCAAAACCAAAGATAATCCTCGAACATACTAATCGAGAAACTTATAAAGTAGAACAGATACTTGAAAGCGATGCCATATGGGCTGTATTTTACAAACAAAAACCTTTTAATTTAAAAAGCGGTAGTGCTGTATCAAGTTATCCTGGACCTAAGTATAAAAAAGTTTCATTTAGTAATCCTGGTCATGCTAGAAACTTAGCCAAGAAACTTAACAAACTGTTTAACACTACTGATTTTTCTGTATACAAATTAAATTCTGGAGAAAAAGAATAGTGGAATGGACGTTAAAGACAACTATACAAACATTTTTTTAAAAGCCGCCGAACTAGATATCACTCCCGAAATACTAAAGAGCAAAAGAATGGAGTGGTGGTGGAATGTGCGTGTAAAAAATGATGGTGGGCTAAGACTAACAGACCAAGCAATGGATTTTATTGAAAATGAATCCAAAATTAAAATCTATAAGATTGACTTCCCCAAAGATTTCTCAATTACTCCACAAATACTTTTATGGCTTGACAAATTTATAGATTCACCGTATTATATTACTAAACGATCAATATCAGTATTAAAGGAGAAGGCTGCATTTGAACTATATCTCTTTAGCGGAGATGTCCAAAAACTAGGATATAACAAGGCTTTGAGTAAAAGATTAAGCCAAGAATCATCAGAGTAATAGTAGCAGTTAATAAATAATTTTATGTTAGAACTAAATCCGTTGGATGTTTTAAATATTAGGCAGTTGGAAACTATCCCTCCGCATTTCTGCAAAACCAAAGTTGATGGTAATGACAGAAACTATAAAGACATAGTAAATTGGATTAGATCTAAACTTACAGGAAGGTATTGTGTAACAACATACCCTACTGTAACAAGTAACGACAAATTTCAAACAGCAACATTTGTTGGGTTTGAAGAACAAAAAGAGTTAACATTTTTTATGTTGGCTTGCCCATACTTAAGGAGAAACTAGAATGGCTGAAGAAGTAAACAAAAATGATGCTCCTGCTGAAGCAGAAGTAAACACAGAAGCGACTGCTGCTCCGGCAAGCGGTCCTGTACCAACACCTGGCGCAGAAACTGCGGCAGCACCTGATTTGAATATTAGCGATTTGAATGCAGTAAAAAGCATTATCGATATTGCTACAACAAGAGGTGCATTTAAGGCTAATGAACTTGAAGCAGTTGGTAAGACTTATAACAAGTTGACAATGTTCTTAGAGCATGTATCTAAGCAACAAAACGAACAACAAGCACAAGGGAAGTAATTATGGCTAAAGAAATTAAACACGTAGGAAAACTGAAAAATACAGGCGACAAAGTTGCTGTAGTATTTAGAACAGTTCCTGGAGAATCAGACAACTGCTTAGTGTTACAAACCGCAACACTTAAAGACGAAGTACATGATTCATTAATGGCAATGATCGATTCTGATCAAGCACAACAAACAAATGAACTAGGAGAACTTATGTTCTCAAGAACATTTCCGGACGGCAGACCAATGCTACAAGCAATGCAAGGCGAAGGACGTTTAAGAAAAGTTCCAACTAGTAATGTAATGATGACACCTACACCGACAAGTGAAATTGCTTTATCACAATTGAATACATTGATTGCAGAGCAAAAAGGCATGTCTGTAGATGAATTATATACTCTAGTAAGTGGTGCTCCAACTAAAGAACAAGTAGAAGCACAAACTACAGTTTCAGAAACTACTCCAAGCGAAGAGCCAGTAGCGGCTCCTGCAACAGACGGAGTTTTATCTGATACAGATCTTGCAAAGTCTTATCGCAGTCAGGCTGATGCTATGTATAAAGAAGCAGCACGCCTACGCAGAGAAGCAGACGAGTTAGATCCGCCTAAGAAGAAAACTTCTTCTAAAGCAAAAGCAGAAGCAGAAGCATAAATCAGTGCATAGGCATTACTTCAAGCCGCCTAAACATCTAGTAGACGAGTGGCCGGAGGTGTTCAAAGATTTATATATGGACACCATGCCGGTTGCTTATGTCGAAAAAATGATTATTGAATTTACAGATGGACGTATCTGGGAAATCGATGTCAAAAAACAACTAGAAAATGATGACCCGGATGGTGTTGCCAAAAAATTACTAAACTCTTTGACAGAGTATAAAGACACAATCAAAAATTTAGATTTTAAAATAGATGTTGGTTTATTAAAAGCCGATATAGCAAAAAAGACTAAGAAGATTCTCTAGTATTACCGTAATGCACAACTTCGTATGTATCCGAAGTATGTTCTCTCCATGGATCAACTACAACACTATCATCAGTAACATCAACATACATTTCTGGATGAGCAAGAAGAACTACTGCTCTGTAAGGTCCTCTATCAGGTCCGTATACTAGTGGATCAATTTTCATTGGATTAAATCCGTATTCATGACAGTATTGCGAAACTAGTAATGCATAACTACCGTCAATATAAGGCACACCTGGTTTATAAGCAATACCATTTATTAAGATAGGAAGTTCTTTTTCTTTTGCAATTTCACATAGTTTAGTTGCAATATTTTGTGCTTGTACTTCTCTAGCATTCATAATTGCATCAAAGATATCATAACCTAAATCTAATTTTTTAGCCATATAACGTAGTGCTATATTATCTCTAGGATGGCATGCGCCTCCATCACCCATTCCTGCTTTCATATATGCAGAACTAGTAATTCTTTTTGTAGCATTAGATAACGCATCAGTAACTTTATCAACATTAATATTGCCTTGTCTCTCAGCAACATCTTGCATCATGTTTACTAATCCAATCTTAGTTGAAATAAATGTATTGTAGAATACTTTTATACATTCACATTCGTCCCAGGTTCCAATTTCATACTTAGGATTATTTTCCATTATTGTGTGATAAAATCTTACAAGTTCAATAGCGTCACCTGTAGCACTGCCGTCGTAAGTTCCTATCATTACTATATCTGGATTTACCATATCCCATGCAACAGTTCCCATTGCAATCAAGTATGGGTTATAAACAAAACGTGTATTAGTAATGTGTTGTATAAACTCTCTGCGCACTGTACCTGGCAATACTGTGCTAATAAGCACAAGCAATTGATCTTTATTCATATGCTTATTTGCTTCTTCAAGAACACTATGAACAATATCGTAAGAAAAATCTTTTGGTTCTAAGTGTGCTGTAGGTGCTCTACCGTCGTAAGCAGGATCGTGTGGAGTAGGAACTGCAACAAATACGATATCTCTATCCTTTACTGCATCTTCGATACTATCTTCTACTATAACATAATCGCTATGCACTGTGTCAACATCATAGCCTAGTACGCTGTGTCCTTTTTTGGCAATTACTTCTGCACATGGCAAACCTAATTTACCTAATCCTATAAATCCAATTTTCACATCATTTCCTTTTATTTTGGTACACTCATATTTACAATATCCTTGTTATAGTGCATTTAAACGTGGTTTTAAACGCTATAGCGTAAGTTGTAGCTCTTACACATAAACACTGCTGTATGACGCTTAAAATGCGTTTAAAGCACCTTTATAGACGTTGGTAGTTCATGCTTCTTACTAAATCTTCGTAGGATTTACTCAATAATAAATTTCTATTTTGTTTGGCAATTGGCCTTACTTGGTGTAACCATTGTTTCAAATCATTTTTACTTAAAGAGCACAATCTTTCAACTTCATCCAAAATAGCAAGCATTCTGTCTCCTGGATCTTGTATTGTATCGTATGTTTCATCTATAAACGGAGCATATGTTTTGTAACCAAGTTGTTTTAAATATTGTAAACTATTTGGTGCAGTTGCAATAATAAATGGGTGTCCCATTCCTATTGTTTTAAAAATTTTCTCGCTAAGAAATGGTGTGTTCTCATAATACGTTGTTTCGTTTACTATACTAAAATACGTATCAACATAATACTTAGAAATAGTTGTTTCATGCGTTGCTCTGTTTGTAACTAAATCAGTTGTATCTAAATACATAGGTGGCAACTGTTGTACATCAATATTATTATCTAGTAATTGTTTTATCTTTGAATTATCACTATGAATATGTTGTAGTCTTGTATACACACTATTCCATGTTTGATTGTCATCGCTTGGTGCAAAACTTATATGCCCTGCATCTAACAAGTTTCTTGCTTTTAGTAAAGTAATAAGTAAAGGCCTATGCAGCCTCCATCTTCTATTTAAATTTAAAAACTTCTTGCTATATTTCTTTCTCTTTGGTAGTGCTGTAATTCCTTTAATTGCAGCATCTTGTCCTGATGCTTCAAAACAACTAAACCAATCTACTTTAATCTCAGGCAATTGCAATCGGTTTGCAAGATTAGCAACGTGTTTGTACATCGTTGGAACTGCCGATAGAAATATAACTTGTTCAGCAGGTATATTAAATTTAATAACAACATCTTTGTATATTGCATCTGCACATTCATAGAAGTGTTCTAATCCATTATCAAGTATAAGAAATACTTCCTTGCGCTTTATTTTTTCTAGTATATTTGCAGGCACTATAGTATCTAATGGAAACATACTAAAACTATCTAAAGTAGAAAATTGTATATAGAAAAAATCTTTTTCAAAATTTTCTTTAGCAATGTACCCAACATTGGGTTCTATTTTTATAACTTCTTTGTTATGTAAACTATAAGTTTTTATGTATAACAAGTTATCAATATTAACACAGGCCACTATAGTCTCCTTACACCATTAACAGACCAAAATTCTCGTGTTTCGTCTAGACTAGAAATACTGTTAATTAACTTTTCGTATTTTTCTGCATAGGACTTCATGGCTTTTGTGACAAGGTCAGGATACAAAATTTCAAGGTACTTGTAATATCCTATAGGTGTAGGATGATAATCTGCTGTTTGACCTTTTCCTCCCCATCCTCGTATTGGTGTTTGTGGCCAAACTCCTTTATATACTGTATGGAAAATATCTGGTTGTACACTTGCAATTGTTTCTTTGTAATGTTCTAAAACATCATTAAATGCATTTTCTTTTCTGTCATCTAATAATACTTGGTCTTCAAACTTACACATAGCAAGCATATCGCTGTCACATGGAAGATTTTTTAGATACTGTTTTGTAAGTTCAACTAATGCTAAATCTCTGATAAGATATCCTCTAGTATCTGCCCATTTAGAAACAAACTCCATTTCTATAAAGTCTTGTGTGTAGATATTGCCAGGTGTAACCCATCCATTTTTGTATCTGTCTTCTCTGCTTACAGAAGACCACATTACCATTACAAGATCGTTTTTGTCAAACTTGTGTGCTATATTTGCTTCTACTAATGAATTAGCAATGAATAAATTTCCTCCACCACTTTTTCCATAGTTATAATATGTTGGAATCTCAGTAGACAATATGTCTGCCCACGTCGGCCATTCGTAATTTGTCATACTACACCCAAACACAAATAATCTTTTGTATTGATTAAACTGTTTCATAATACTTCTCTGTTCTAGCAACTGCTTCGTGTATTGCATCAGCATAAAAGTCACTGCGTCTAATTAAATCAAAATTGTGCTGTATTGTATCCATACTCTTTTCTAATCTAGCAATTTTTTCTTCTTGTTTTAATTTAATCCAGTCGTTAATAACTTGTTGTGTTGCATTAAAGCGTTTTAAATTATCCTCTATGTCATTGTATGCAGGATCTATTCCACACCAATCTGTTCTAAATCCCATCTGTTCAAGACATCTAAGAGTTCCTTGGCTAGCAAATAGCACAAGCGGATGCCCCATTGTAATAGGTTTAAATATCTTTTCAGTAATAAAACCAACATCATGCAGGAATATAGTTTCTGTAATTACTGTGAGCAAACTATTTTTATATATGTCAACGTTATACTGATTAGCAGCATTTGTTTTGCTCCAGTCTCCGTCTATAAACTTAGGAAACTCTTTCGTTATATCTTCATAGTCACCAACTAAATTTTCTGTATCTTTATCTCTAAGTGTTATTTCATTTCCGCTTACTATTCCGTTGCTTAGAAAGCCATCTTTCATTAATCTATATAAGTGTGCGCCGCGCTGTGGACGGTATATTCTATTCAGACTATTGTAATCTTTACTACTAGGATTAGCCATTGCATACTTTATGACAGGACTAGTGGGCAAATTCTCATCTACAAATATGTTTCCAAAGTGATTACTATACATTACATCATACATCTTGTCAACACCTTTGTATTTTCTCCATCTACGGTATTGTTGTTCTATCTTTTTATTACCTTGTAGTATTAGAACACTATCCTTAGGTAATCCAAGATCAATTATAGTGTTATGTGTAGATAAGAAACAATCCCAGTGTTGTGTAACCATTGGGCCACCTTCTCTGTCAGCATTTATTACAAGTCTAATTTTTTTATCTTTGACTAGTTTTCTAATTTTTTTTGGTATGTAAGATAATATATGCTTATGAGGGACTCCAGGATCTGTTAAAACTCCTGCCCACCAATTAGGATCTCCTCTAACATCTACAAAATATATTCCTTTTTCGTTAACATCTGTTAACTCCGAAACATCTAGTTTCATGTTGATACACTTTTGTTTAATAGGTGCACCAGGTGCTACAAGCCAATAGTCTGTGTTGCCGTTAGTTGCTAGTTTGTTTTGATTACTATCATTATTTGCTAATGTATCGAAATATATTTTCATTTGTTTACTGGACGCAATCAAAATAGAAATCTTCTAGTTCGGGAAACGTTTCTACAAAGTTTGTGCCTCTGCGCTTATCATATTCTGTAAACCAATTATGAAAATCACGTCTTCCTTCTTGTACACGCTCTGTAGTATAATTTGTACTAGCCATATAATCAACTACACGTCTAAACTTTTCATATTCAAGTATGCTAAACTTGTGTTTGTCTGCGTCATCTAAATTTTCTGCTATAAACTGTAAATGCTGTTTCATATATGGAACAAATTCTTCCTTCGGTAAAATATTCATGTCATACTGTAACGGCTCTTTTAGATACGGAGTATCAAATCTAATACGTTGCCATTTAGTTTGATCGTCACTGTTGTATTTTATTCGCCAGTCTAAGAATTTTTGCAATAGTTTACTAAAGTTGGTTACTGTTAAAATGTTAAATGTAACCATAAATGTTAGAGGCATATTAGTTTTAGTCATGTACATGTCTAAGTTCTTTTCCCAAAGCTCTAAGTCTAAGCCTGTTCTAATATACTCTGCTTGTGGTCCCCATGTATCAATACTAGTAAAGATTTTAAAGTCTTTGATACAGCCTTTTTCAACTAAACTGTTTACTTTGTCAGTGAACCGTTCAATAAGAATCGGCTTAACACCTAAGTTAGTATTAATGTTTAATTCTAAATTAGGACAAGGATTTTTTTCTAGTTCATCAAACATTCTCCATGTGCTTTGCTGTAATAAGGGTTCGCCTCCTGTAATACGTAAAATTGTAAGTGTCTTACGCAATTCAGGCCACCACTTCCACCATGCTTTAACATACGGATTTGTTTCTTCATCTTTGTG
>Ga0213867_1000876_pt1 | contig 13393 bp, 31 predicted proteins | sample PICome_12_FD_160120 | JGI IMG/M metagenome (GOLD analysis project Ga0213867, IMG submission 160120) | Coastal seawater microbial communities near Pivers Island, North Carolina, United States - PICO540 | ecosystem: Environmental > Aquatic > Marine > Coastal | place: USA: North Carolina... | reverse complement strand
GCCAAAAAAATTTTGGGGGGGTGGATGGATCATTTTTTGAATAGCCCTACATTGAAAAAGAGAATAGCCCTACATAAAAAACGAATAGCTCTACATATAAAACGAAAATAGCCCTACATAAAAAAATAGGGCTATAATTTAATAACGATCATATTCTTTTTCTGTCTGGATATGATCCCATATATCCAGCATTTTTGACTCTTCAAACATATTTGTGGCAAAATCTTCTAATTCTATAAGATCATCAGTTTCTAATATTTTCATAGCTACTGGATTATCTGAAGTAATAAACCAGTCAAAATGACGCTTAATTTCGCCAGTAAACCATGATGCACTTATGTTATAAATTTCATTCTTATATTCAATTGTAGCGGTATAGTATAAACTATCTGCTACTATTTTTTCTTTTACTTTTTTCATTTTACGTTATTTAAATAATATTGAAATTCACTCCAGAAGTTATTTTTTCCGTAATGATCATGACTAAGGTTTACATCTTCAACATTCATTAGCTCTATATTATAAGCTAAATGCGAACAAATAGCTACGCTATATCCAGCTTTAATGCTTTTAGCTAATTCTATTTTAAATTGAAAATCATCTATAAAAATGTTCTCGTGTAAAACTATTTTTAAGTTTTCATTTTCTGGATGCTTATTTGTTTTTATGTATAAAGAAGTTTCATCTTTAGATGATCCACCATAAAAAAAATAATCTGGTCTCTTATCAAAATTATTTTGTTTTTCAAAATCTACATCTGTATAAATTTTACAATTGTAAGTTTTCTCTATATCTTTTATAATTTCTTTAATCATAATACATCTAATTTTTTAACTAATTCTTTTGCTTTTTCATTTATCATTTTATCTAAAAAAGCATCATTTAAAAGATATTCAAGTTTAGTTTTTAATTCTTTTAGTTTAATGTGTTGAACTTCAAAATACTCTGAATGACCAGAATTTAAGGGTAGATTAAACCACGTATAATCTACACCACCTTTATATTTGTCGCACAATTCAGCAATTTCTGAGGTAAAATGTTCTACAATAATTTGTAACTCTCTTGTAGCTTTTGTCTTTAAAACTTTTTCTATTTCGTTTAATTCCATCTTAATATATTTTTAAATCTCTTATTAAATTATTTTTTTGTTTTTCTATTATCTCTTTATACTCTGAATGATCGGATAAACATTCATTCATAGGTACACAAATAAATTTTACTTCTTCAATATTTTGTTTATTTAAAATGTATCTTATTTCAAAACATTCAAGCGGATAAATTGTATTGTGTATAAAATGATGATCAATACCTAATTCATTATAGAATTCTATTTTCTCTTGTAGGTTCATTAATACATATCTTTAATATCTCTACACCAGCCAATTTTGAAATACTTATCATCTTGTAGGTCTTGATATAATTTTTTATATATTTTAGTGCGCTCTGGAGCTTTATAGAATTTCTGAGCTACAATATAAGGTTTACTATTTTCGCTCTCTTGAGCGAAGAAATAAGTTAAATATCCACTTCTCATAACTGCTGGTTTCTTATTACTTCCCAAATGATGGCTTGAAATTCAAAACCTTTTAAACCTTTTTCAGCAGCTTTTTTTAAGGTGATCTTTTCTAGTTCATTGTATACCTTATCTGTTAGGTTTACTTCTTTCATTTGATCAAAACAAATTCTTAGGTGCCATCGATCAATAGTAACTCTCTTACTAGATTTTCGGCCTAATTCATGGTTTACGATATTATCAAAAAATGAAATTGTTTTTCTGCCGTTTAATATCTTTTTTATTTCTGGCATAAAATGATCATTTTCTTCTCCGTTATCATTAATGTTTAATATTTCAATAGCTTTTTTCTTATTGCTATCGTAAGTACAAACTTTAACGCTATCATAATTATTTGCAGCTGAATTATAATGATCGCAAATATTATAAGCATCTTGTAAGTTGCGCTCCCACTTATTGTTAGGGCTGAGTGCTGCTATAACACCTATAACTTTTTCAATAGGAATATCAAAAGTTAGCGCGATAAATTCGCCCTCCACAAAAGCGTTAAAATACCAGTTTCTACCTTTTCTGATTTCTTCAATAGTGGCTAAGTTGTACCAATGATCAAGATTATCTTTTACCTTGTTCATCTTGTAATACGAAAGTGAGTTTCTTTTTTTCATTGTTAATTATTATTTAATTACTTATGCAATAATACAATTATTTTTTTAATTACAACGAATAATAAAAAAAAATTTAAAACTTGTGTATATTAAAAATAAATATTATCATTGTACCAGCATTAAAAATTTAGATATGGCAAAAAACAAAAAAGAAGAGTTAGCAGCTGAAGTAAGTAAGCTATTAGCTAAAGATCCAAAAAAAGCAACACCACAAGAAATTGAAGCAATTGAACACTTTTTTTCTTATTTTAGTTTAATCAGTGCAAACCGAAAAGATCCACGAGATGAATAATATTTATAGTTGTGAAGTATGCGATAAGCGGATGAAAAAAGATGATCATGAATATTGTGATATCTGCCCAGACTGTTTAGAGGAGATGGGATATTAAAGGTGGGGGCGAAAGCCCCTGCCAAATTTTTTGTGGGTGCAAAATTTTTAAATAGCCCTACATAATAAACAGCCCTCCATGATAAACATTTAGCCCTCCATAATAAACAACATTAGCCCTCCATAATAAACGAAGATATGCACAGAAATTTTAAATCAAAAGATCCTAAAGAGATGACACAACACGAGTTGTTTCATATGATCCAAGCACTAAAAGAAGCAAGAGGATGGAAGCTACCTCACGCTATAGTTTACTTAAATACTTCAGAGATATGGGTTCCGGCCACGCAAGATAATATAGATAGATATACGACTGCATACAGTGAGAGGTTCGGCTGGTTGCCTCCCACTAATTATTAGCCCTCCATAATAAACATTACCTTATAACATAAACACCTGCGGATCTACCTCTAACAAGGTAGTCCAAAGAGTAACGGATCGCATCGCAAAAATGATTATGCATATCAATAGGTGTTGAGTTCTTTTCTTTCCAGACATAGTTATTAAACTCTTTCATTATCTGATGAGACATCTTATCTACAATGATCTCATAATCTTGTAGCAACGATATAGTACTCAAGATAGAACCTTTCCGTTTTATAGTACCCTTTATATTCAACAAGTAGGGTTCTGATTTTAGCTCTTGTATTAAACGAGGTTCACTATTATCACAGATGATTAAATCATTACCTGCGTGTTCTCTATTCCTCCTACCGATATGAGAGGTGGTCATGTTCACCTCACCGTAGCATTCCTTCACCCACATCTTTTTTGTTTCGGTATCTACCGCAACATGAACCAATGTAGTTGGATCATTACTGAAACCAAAATCTTGTCCGAAGCACATTAACTCAGTTTCTTTAAAATCTCCTACTCTCCAATTGCGTATGATGACACCCTCTTGTTTGGAGATCCAACCACCGAGTATCTGGTGGATATACTTATCTGGCCTATCTCTTTTCATTATCGATAACTGATCCTTAAACGACTGAGATAAGTTTTCTCTGTTATCCTCCCAAGTAGTATGAATATAAGTAGCATCATTCTTTTTACCATTCCAACCATCAGGTACACCATATGGTTCGAACCACCTTTGATATATCCAGTGGCTCTTTGTAGTAGGGTTCATAATAAGAATTACTCTGTTCTGCACATCGTTAGATCTTACACTGAAATCTATTTTATCAAATGTAGCTTCGTCAATTAATTCCTCAGCTTCATCTAAGCAGAAAACAGAAACACCTGACAAAGATTTCAACGCAGCAGTCTGTGATCCAGAACTCGTTCTGATACCTTTGAATATTATTTCTGATTTAGTATTTAGATTTATAATACTATCTTTAGTAATACGGAACATATCATTGTAGCCCATTCGATCTATCTTATCTATGAACTCTGGAATAATGGATGTAGATGCACTGGTAAGTGTATAACGAGTAAAAAGAACCTTCTGGTTCTTTTCAAATGTAAGGGTTAATAAGAATAAGGAAACAGCGAAACTCTTTCCAGAACCTCGACCTCCGGTACAAACTATATACCTACTATCTGTTTCCCAAAGTGACTGATATTTATCAGCTATCTTCGTCTCCTTCTCCATCGTCTGTTACTTCTTCGGCAGTTATATCGATAACCTCTTCTTCATTAGCTTTACTGCCAGTTGTTATAAAATTGATTACTGGAGCAATGTTCTCATCCTTATCTGATCCCATGTCTCCATCGGTTGGTTTTCCGTATGCGTGTTCCCACAGCAGCTTTCTATCTGCGTGGCTTTCTTTTGATTTTTCAGCTAGAAACTCCCAAGCTTCAGCCTCTCCTCCAAAAACCTTTTTTAGCGCATTTACCGCATATATACTTACACGCTCTTTCTTCGAGTCATTTAGTCTTGCAGGTTTCTTCGTTAGTCCTCCTCTCGCCTCCACTTTAGAAGGGAGTCTCTTGTTGTGCTTTCTACCATCGGTAGATTTTATATTCTTTGAATTATTCTTTGGTGCTCTCGGCATGATGTTTATTATATAAGAAACGGTATAGTTCGTTTATTTTGTACTGCACAGTTCTTCTTGTATAAATGTAATCTGATCGCTCCTCGTTAACTCCTTCTTTAACAAGTATTCTATACTTGTCCTTCTCATAATAAACACCATTATTTACCTCAGCATATTTCTCTGGTGTAATATAGATGTGGTGCTCGAAGCACCACGACATCTCTTTTGCAGGTGGCATCTCGGTGCATATCATACTATGTATACTTTTTTTTATTCGTGGCAAATTCCATCTTCTTAAAAGCATCAAGCTGAGTCCTTAGCGTTATGATGATCTCATCCTTTAACTCTATAGCTTTTAGCAAATCATTCACTTCTTTATACTTGCTCAATAGGTTCTTTGACTCTACGTCTTGAACAGAGCAAAACTGTAATTTATTGTAAATATCTCTATAGAATAAATCCTGCATAGCATAATGAAATGTTCTGTTTATTGAATACAAAACAGAAGCATGATCCTTATAAAAGAAAGAACCGATAGATGCATACGACATATCCGGCTCTATCTCCTTAACTATCTTATAGAATAAACATCTACCATAAACGTAGTCTCTTCTTCTACGATTTATAGAGATGTCTATACCGATCTCAGAATCTATAATATTTTTTATCTCTTTATATAATCCAGTTATCTCTCTCTTCTCTGCTTTCATAACATTCCTTCGATTAGTGCTCTGACTAAATTTAATCTAATGGTTTGATGCATTGACATCAATGTTGCTTCTGATAGCTGCGTAACATCATCATCCTCTCCTAACCCTTCAGCCTCGAAAGCTTCTGATGTTATACTAATGATAAGCATCTGTACTGACTCCATTGCTTCTTTAAACCCACTGCAAAATTCATACTCCTCCTTATCTTCTAACTCCCCTAATATCCTATTTAAATCAGCAGAATCTGATAAGAATAATTGAGCTATAATGGCCATAAAATAACCAGACTCTTGTTTTGTTTTTGCAATATTCATTGCAGGTCTCTCCATACTAAAGTGTTCCCCTTGTGACATAATTTAATAATTCTTCAATTGATTTTCCTTTTATTTCTTCTCGGTATATGTTACACGCTTCTTGAAGCAGATCGTGTCCTTTGTATATAAATTCATCGCTAACATCGAATACTCCAAGATCGCCAGTTGTTTTATTTATAACAACGTAAGTGAACATCTCAGCACCAAACAAGTGTAGATACAAAGCAGCTTGAATACAATAGTTGTACCACTTAGCTGAACTATGAAACTTCTTCGGTGTGTCTGAAGTTGTTTTGATGTCTACGATAAATCTTCTGTCCTTTGACAAGCAATCAGCTTTGCCTCTGAACGGTAAACCATTATACGTTCCTATCTCCGGAACTTCGTAGTCGTAATCTTCTATCTCACCAAAAACTTGTTTGTTCTTCATAAGAGATAGCGCAATCTGATTTGCTTTATTGAACTCTAACTTGGTGATAACATTATGGTATCCATGTTCTTGTACAAGTTCCTTGTATTCATTGGTTCTTGCACTACCCTCAGATACAATAAGCTTCTCCATTTTCTCTGGTTCTAATATAGCCATATGGATTAATCTACCATCTCGCAAAGCGGTGGACTCCTTTTTAGAGGAGTCACCACTTATTGATCTTGCGTATTCATTTGGGCTAATTAGAATAGATTTACATGATGATGAACTCAAAGCATTCTTCCCAAGAAAGCCATAGTAAAAACTATCATCGTGCATTTTAGGTAATAGATCCTCTCTATTGTAAATTTCTCCGTTTAGTAACTCTATCATTTATTCTTCCATTTTTTATAGCAGACAGCTAATCGCTCTCCTTCTCTGTTATATTTCTCTATCATATACATATCAAACATACACCTCTCCATGTATGTTGACTGCTTTTCATTATTTCTCGGTTCAGGCACTTCACCTTTTATATTCTTTGGCATATCCATTCTTAATTAAAATTTCACCTAAATCTTTTCCATTGATATAGATATAACCTAAACTTCTTCCGAAGCTATCTATCTTAGTTGACTCCAACACAACTTCAGTTTCATCGTTGTTCTGTGTTAATAGGACAGTTGTAAATGCTTTTGCTTCTCTTCCTTTTTTCTTCTCGTCTAAATCTTTAGTTCTCGTCTCTGGAGCATCTATACCTAACAAACGAACCCTAACTTTTTTACTCACATTAAATCCAAGATCAACCATAACATCAACAGTATCACCATCAACAACTCTTATTGGCTTAATATAATATTTATACATTACCACATTGCGTTATCTATAGTTTGAACTATGTGTCTACAATCTTCTTTCTGTAAAATCCAAAAGATTTCCTCTCTACGGAACTTCATAGATACCTTGTAAGCTCCACCTTTTGTACCCTCAATAGGGACCACTGTAATTTCTACGTCTTGCATTATTTATTGATTTGAAACAAATATAAACAAAATAATTAACAGATGTCAGAAAGATCATACTTTTTATGCCATAAGTGAGAAACATCTTCATAAGCTACTCCTATAACAATACCTTTGTATGTTTTCCTCTCTCCGGTTTCTTTATTGTATATAGACCTCCGGTATGGCCTATGATTCTGTTTAGTGTACACTATATCATACTTGAGATACTGAATGCAGAAATCTAAAAGCTCCTCTCTATAAAAAACAAAAAAGTGGTTGATGTCTGTAACATAATAAACAATGTACTTTGCCTCTCCTAAAAATGTGCTAGGCTTGTCGTAGCTATTCCAGATCTCTACCCATATAGATGATAGAGATTTTATAGTTTTTACGTTAACACCATAACCGTTTACACGACAGTCAAGCTTGTCAAACCTATCTTCATCATTAGTGCATTTCATCCAATGCCTATTGGTTTTCTCGCAAAAAGCCCTAAATCTTTTCTCGTTCCGCCAACCACTTTTAAGTGTCCTCGCTCTTAGTTCTCTGTTCGCATTCCTTATGTCCTCAAAATTACTCATAAGTAGTTATGTACTCCTTAAGAGCAATGTACACAGTTCTTATACAAGACCTACAAGAAGTATAGTCAAGGTTTCTTGAGAACACTCTATTGTAGATATCTACAAGCCTAAATTGTTCTTCTGGTGTTACTTTACTGCGATTTACAGAAAAATACTCTTTCATAAATAAATACTCATCTTCTTCTAAGCATAGAGGTTTTCTGTAAGGGAACATATTATTCAAAGCTTCTTTTCTTTCCTCACAACCGCAATCTTCTCCTGCAATGAACTCAACAGCTTTCTTAATTCCTGTAGCTTGAGTAATCTTCTCAATGCTATCTCCCAAGCCAGATGATGAGGCTTCGTGATTCTTTTTCCATTCTTGGTACTCTTTCGATTCTTTAGTACGCTTATCCAAGTTTTCATAATATTCTTGGTTTTCTAAATATTCTAATTCCATATTTATTTATTTAATATTCAACACTTTTACTCAAATATATTGGAGTCATTTCTCCAACGTAAGCCCCAATACAATTGTAGCTTATATAATCCATAGCATCCTCAGATGTCATATCATCTCTTGACATCAGGATCTCTACCATTTTTTCTACATCGTATATCATTCTCCACGATACACAACACTGCCCTACGATAGCTTCGTCAAAGCCATCTGCTAATAATACTTCACTCATATTAAATCATAATCTCCGTTAATAAAATCTTCGTAATCTTCTATAAATAACTCATTTAGCAATTCTTTGTTTTTTTTCATAGTATGAAATATACTTGTTAAGCTAATTCCAGATCCATTTGCTATATCTCTTAAGCTATAATCAGTGCTTAAATATTTCTCAGAGAGGATACGATCATAGCTATGCCAACTCTTCATTTCCTCCTTTATTTTGTCTATAAGCCTCTCAAATGCCATATCACGTTCACTTATTTCATTATACTCATCTTCTTGATTACCACTGGTAACATCATTATCTATTTCACAAAAGTTATACTTTGAACCAAGCTTTCTGTAGTCCAGATATATATTTCTTAATGTTACATAAACAAAAAACTTATTAATCTCTTTATCGTTAAACATGATCCTCTTTGGATCAGAAATATATTTATAGAGCCTAAGATACATAGACTGCACGAGATCCTCCGCTACATCAGGAGAAGCACCCATGCTTAGCACCATAGTTATCCATAGTTTATGATTTTGTGCTAATAGTTCAAGCATTCTATTTCGATTTGTATTGAAGCTGTTTCTCCATATTCCTTAGAAACATTTTTAAGTAAACATATGTTTTGATCTTGCTCCCATACCAAACCCTCAAGCGCATCGAAAAATGCTTTGTTCAAGTTGTCGTGTAAATCCGGCTTAGTTAGTTTGTACCTAGTGTGTAATCGTTTTGTTTTACTCATACTCTTAGGATACTCAAAAACATAGCACAATCTGTTTATTACTATCGGTGTACCTGCTTTGATCATAGAGAAATGCTCTGGCAGTCTCTCCTCGACCAGCTCTCTGATTAATTTCTTGTAATCTTTAATCTTCTTAGGCTGATAGGTAAAACCTCTTCTTGTTACCCTCACCGACTGGTGAGGTATTGGTGTGGTTGGTATATGTAAGTATAACTTCATCTATTCTTTGTAAGATAATCAAAAGCATCCAATTTATCAGCAACTTGTGGTAATCCTAACTTGTTGATAAAGAATGAGAAATCTTCAAATGGAAAACCTCTGGAGGATTTGCACTGGACATCGATCATTCCATCGGAGTCTGATTTAACTAAATTTATGGCAGTCTCGCATTTTTTCATTAGTGCACTACCTAAGTGGCCGGTTGGTTTATCGCTATTGTAATTAGTGTGTATTATAACAATGATATGGCAATTGTATTCTTTTGTCCATGTCATAACTTTTTGAACTATCGCATTACTTTTTTCGATATCATTCACATCAGCAACTAAATCAGCTATACCATCTATAATACAAACACCTACATTTTCAGTGTTTTTTATATAGTGATCTATTGCGTTTACTCTGTCCTCTACCGAAAAACTTCTAAGAGCGTAAGTGTCGTATGTATTCTTATCTACTCCAGACATATTTAACGCTCTGCGAAATGTATTGTAAGCATGATAATCACCTTGCTCTGTATCAAAGTGTGCCAATACTCGATCACCTCTATGTCCTTTTATTTGACCGCAAAAACGATCTGAACTACCACCAAGATATGCTGCAGATAACAAACTAACTAAGAATGTTTTCTTCGTCTTAGGAGGCCCCTGTATATAGCTAAAGTTGCCATAAGTTCCTATTGCTGTTGGCAATGTAGTTATTCCGTTTTGCGTTGACATATTATGTTCTTTATACGATAGTGCTACTGGAGGTTTTTCTACCTCTTTAGTAGGATCTAAATAGGCTTGTTCTAATAAAAAACTTGCCCATAACTCTTTATCTTCCTCTGTTTCTTTTCTCTGCATAATTAAAAAAAAAGAGGGAGCATTCACCCCCTCTTCTCCGACTAACTAAATAAAATGAAAAAACCCCTTTACTTAAAAAGGTAAATCACTTGTTGCTTCTTCTTTGCTCTCTTCTTTCACTTCTTGTGACTGATAAGGAACAATATCGAAATCATCCTTCTTGGTAACTCTTCCGTTACCAACGTATACTTTAGGCGCACCGCTATCGCTCTCTTCCTTTGTCTGGTTTACACAAGCAGATACATTCTGATTGAATTGATTGATTTCTGGGCTTACAAACACCGCTAAATCTACATATTCTCCATTTTTACCTTTGTACGTTTTTACTCCTTTAAACTTTTCTAAGTTTAATCTTAATTTAATTACTGTTGCCATTTTTTTCTAATTTTAAAAGTTTGCTTTTTTGCGTAGGAGTGATAACGTATCTCCCTGAATTCTCTATGTTCTTTACAGAACCATTCTGGTTCTTAATATAATTAACTAACTGGTTCCAGTTATCATCACCTTCCGTTAGTTTCATTCTACCATGATTGTTTGTAGCATCAGCATCTTTCGAATCATCAATCAAGAACAATCCTCCAAGTGCTTTCTTTCTAGCATAACTAGAAGAACTACCGGATCTCTGGCTACTTGCCATACCTTTTTGTTCCCAATCAATTGGAGCAATACCTTTTGCTTCAATCATAGTTTGTGGATCAGTAGCATCAAGAATCTTAGCATAAGCTACAATTAATTCTTTTCCGCTTTCGTGATACTCATAATCTTTATGAGCACCTTTCTTAACTGCTTCTGGAGACGAAGTGTATTTAGTTGTTCGCTCCACAGTGCTATACTCTACCTCATCCGTTAGGAATAATAGTAGTTTGTACTTTACACAAAGAGGTTTTAATACCTCTAAGATGTCCTCAACAGATCTATAGTTGTAATTACCATAGCTGTTTTTGTTGTTCTTAGGCGATTTCAATTCTGATTGAACCGCCATTACTCTCTCTAAAAATGTTAAATTCTCTGACATAATTAATAACTTGTTAAACAAATATATAAAAAAAATTTAAATACGAAACAATGGTTTATAATCTTTTCGTTTTTGAGCCTCTAAGATCCTTGCTCTTCTTTTTACTGGATCGCTACTAACTCTTTTAGGTGACCATCCGGTTATTAAGTTCTTAAACTCTAAATGCCAATCTTCAACTAATTCTTTTTTAGAATCCATATTGTTATATAATTTAATCAAATATATATATTTTTTTTAAATAGAAAAAGCCCTCCGTAAAGAGGGCTTATCCAAGCAGAAAATTTAGGGAAAGCAGAGATTAGTTCCACAGAAAGAAGCCATATGGCTTCAAATCATCGGTGTCAAAATATACTGTTTCTTTTGAAACACCTATTCTATTCACACCTTGTTCTATAAGTGCTTTTATTATCTTTTGTCTTTTCTTTGGGCCTACGCATCTTAATCGTACACCTCTACCAATTCTATGAGGACTGTTCTTCGGAAGAACCATCTTGTCGGCTACACTTTTAGAGGTATAGGCTAACTCTATATTTAAGTTAAACCTATATCTCTTTACCATACGATCTAAGATGTAAACAGGTTCTCTCTCCATAAATCTGTAAGCACTACCTTCGCTATCTGGACTATCGAACATACTCCATCTTAAATACTCTAATCCATCTGTATCTAAATCCTCAGCACTCATATTGCTGTAAATATAATACAGATCTACTTTGTATTCCTAATTTTTTGGTATTTTTCAAGGGATCTACCTCCGAAATAACTAACGTACACTGTTATAAGCGTGGTCTCAAGGAGTGCTCCCCAGTGGCTTTTTATAACTAATATATCGAGCGAATCGAGTATGATATATATAGTCATCATAAATGTGAGGTATAATATGATAAGAGGTCTGGTGTATTTAGCCAGTTTAACATCTGATGAGTTATCACTCTCCCATCTTCGTGTAACACCCTCTATTTCTTGCTCGTCTAATTCAAGCAGCTTCATAGCTGCTTCCTTATCTTGAGGAGATAAATTGTTGTCCTGAGAAACAAGGTTTTTAACTAAACCAAGTAAACCTTTGTCCGGTATACTATCTGCAAGAACAGAAGCCATTCCATTCTTCCCAATAATAAACTTACCTACTTTGGTGTCTTTAAACTTCTTCTTAGGCATATGTCCAAATTACTCCTTGAACTTTTGAGTCATCTATATCTACGTGTATAAAGTTTTTGCCAATACCTATACGGTGAAAATACTTCATTAGAATAAACAACAACTCGTAGCGTTCTTTACTATTTTTTATATGTATATCTACAGCTAAACCTTTAAGGTGCGATGAATTAGACACCGCACCTCTTAGTTTATTATTGTACTCTGTTGTACGATACCCACTAGATATTCTAATAGGTTTTCCATATTCCTCACGAACAGTATCCAACATCTCTATTATAGTGTCGCACATCATTTGACCGCTACCTTGTATATCAGGAGAGTCAAATTCTTCGTAAGTAAAATATTTAAAGTGCATACTACTCCTTAGACTGCAGTTTCGCTTGAAGCTTTAGTACTCTTTTATAAATACGATCTTGCTTATTTGCTTTTCTTTTTTCTTGTCTAATTTGTTTTTCCTGTTTTCTAACTTCAGGATCTTTTGAAAGTTCTTGAACACTCTGGGTGAGTACAGAACCTACAATCAATAAAACAATTTCTTTCATTTGAGTCCTACTTTAGCTTTAAATCTACCCCACACCGCAGTCGCTTGTCCAACAAGAAACATAACAGATGCAATAACTTGATCTGAGGCTAAAGAAATATCCTCACCTCCAGATAGAACTTCATTTGTAGCTCCTGCTACATCTACAGCTCCATCAGACAGTGCAAATACAACTCCTGAGATAGATGAAATAATTAATCCAATAACTGTTTTTGATTTGTACCAAGATTTAAAATCATTAAACTTGTTTGATACAACTCCATTTACTTCTGACATAATATTAGTTTTTTGTATATATATAACTAATATAGTAAATATTTGTTTTATGAAGGTATTGTAGGATATACGATATTTGATAGGTCTACCGTAGCTGGTAAATCCCTGAGCTGTTGTCTATAGGTAGCCCATTCCTGTTTCTTAGCCTCTGTAAGAGGAGAATCTGGCATCTGTGTCCAATCAGACTCTTTTAGTAATAATCCCCTCGTAGACCTCACGCCATCCATCGCAGAGTCATCTAACTCTTGTTGGGAGTAATCCCAAACCTCGTGCTGTCCATTGTGGTATCTACATCTTGTAGAATTAGCCTGTTTCCATTGAGCTTCTGTAAGCTCTACATTAGGTGTTGGAATATCGTCTCCATGCCACTCGTCA
>Ga0213867_1000873_pt1 | contig 13409 bp, 14 predicted proteins | sample PICome_12_FD_160120 | JGI IMG/M metagenome (GOLD analysis project Ga0213867, IMG submission 160120) | Coastal seawater microbial communities near Pivers Island, North Carolina, United States - PICO540 | ecosystem: Environmental > Aquatic > Marine > Coastal | place: USA: North Carolina... | reverse complement strand
ACGAGAATTTAGATCCCATTTACGCCATGGTGCAATAACCTGAATACCTGGCTTGAGAGCATAGGCACCAAGCTCAAAACGCACCTGATCATTACCCTTACCTGTGGCACCATGAGAAATAGCATCAGCATTGGTTTCATTGGCAATTTCAATTAATCGCTTGGCAATTAATGGTCGCGCAATAGAAGTTCCTAAAAGATATTCCCCCTCATAGATTGTATTTGCGCGAAACATTGGAAACACGAAGTCTCTGGCATATTCTTCACGCAGGTCATCAATATAAATCTCTTTTACACCAAGAGCCTGTGCTTTAGCGCGAGCGGGCTCAACCTCTTCACCCTGACCTATGTCAGCGGTAAAGGTAACAACCTCACATTGATATTCTTCTTGCAACCATTTAACGATTACCGAGGTATCTAAACCGCCTGAATAGGCAAGTACAACTTTATTGACCGATGACACTTTAATAAACCCTATTGATTAATAATGGAGTGGATTTTACCCTAAATTATACCCTCTGTGTTGTTTATAGTGTCGAATCGTCTATTCAAGACTATGGGTAATTATCTTTGCTCTGTTAAGCCTGTTCTGAAGCAGTGGTTTAGGGTAGGATTAGTACCCTCAAAAGGGACCAAAATATTATGTCGAAAATAACACTTATCCAACCGGATGACTGGCACCTTCATCTTCGAGACGGGTCAGCTTTAGCAACCACAGTGCCATCCGCTACACGTGGCTTTGGTCGCGGTATAGTTATGCCAAATTTAAACCCACCAGTAACTACAGTTGCGCGGGCAAAAGCCTATCGCGATCGTATCATTGAAAACCGCCCCAAAGGTTGCGATTGGGAGCCTTTAATGGTTCTATATTTAACCGATAATACTGACCCTGATGAAATTCGTGCAGCTGCAGATTGTGGTTTTGTATTTGGCTGCAAATACTATCCAGCCGGTGCTACTACAAACTCTGATTCAGGGGTTACCAATATAGACAATATTGATGCTGTTTTAGACGCCATGCAAGAAGTTGGTATGGTGTTACAAATTCATGGTGAGGTCACCGATGCTGATATAGACATCTTTGATCGTGAAGCGGTCTTTATTGAGCGACATTTAACAAAACTGGTTGAAAAATTCCCTAGGCTTAAAGTGATTTTTGAGCATATCACTACACTAGAGGCAGCTGAATTTGTAACCTCCGCTAGCGATAATGTCGCGGCTACAATTACTCCTCAGCATTTACTTTACAACCGCAATCATATGCTTGCTGGGGGTATTCGCCCACATTATTACTGCCTGCCAATTTTAAAGCGTGATATTCACCAACAAGCGCTAATAGAGGCAGCGGTAAGCGGCAACAAAAAATTCTTTTTAGGCACAGATTCAGCGCCTCATACCAAAGACAGCAAAGAGGGCTGCTGCGGCTGTGCGGGATGTTTTAGTCACCCTGCCGCGGTTGAAATGTATGCCGAAGTATTTGAACAGGCTAATGCCATGGATAAATTTGAGGCTTTTGCCAGTATCAATGGCGCAGACTTTTATGGCCTGCCATACAATAAAACAACCATAACTCTAGAAAGAGAATCTTGGGAAATACCGCAATCCGTCCCATTTGGTGATTCTGTGATTATCCCTCTTGCCGCCGGCAATCAACTTAACTGGAGGCTTAAACCCTAATGGAGATGCCAGAGGAATTACTTCAACCATCATTAATCTCCCAGCGATTTCGCGGTTTTCTGCCTGTGGTAATTGATGTTGAAACCGGTGGTTTTAATTCAGGTACAGACGCCTTACTTGAAATTGCAGCGGTCACTTTAGAAATCGACAGCCAAGGTTATCTTCAAATAAAAGACAGTTTCAGTAAAAATATTGAGCCTTTTTCAGGCTCTATCGTCGAACCCTCTGCTTTAGAATTTACAGGTATTGATATCTATGATCCTGAGCGTAATGCTCAGGATGAGGGTGATGCACTAAGGGAGATTTTTCAACCTATTCGGCGTGAAATCACTGAAACTGGTTGCACCAGAGCAGTAATGGTAGCGCACAATGCGCATTTTGACTTAGGGTTTGTTAATGCTGCGGTTGAAAGAGCTCAAATTAAGCGCAACCCATTCCATCCATTTTCATGCTTTGATACCTCAAGTCTAGCCGGACTAGCTTTTGGACAGACCGTTTTAGCCAAGGCATGTCAGGCGGCCAAAATAGATTTCAATAATCAAGATGCTCATCACGCGCTCTACGACACCACCAAAACAGCTGAACTATTTTGTACCATTGTGAACCGCTGGAAGGATTTGGGCGGCTGGCCAAGCGACTAGTCACTTACCTTGCAACTGCAATGCAACTTGATACATTGCTTTTTTATCTGCACCGCAAATTTTGGCTGTTAAGGATGCTGCTTTTGAGGCAGGCAATTCTTTTAAAAGCAACTTAAGCACTTTTTCTGAACTAACTGAAGTGCTTGCCGTTTTTTCTTCTGCACCAGCTATCACCAAAACAATTTCACCGCGTTGCTGATTGCTATCAACAGCAATTTGCTGTTGTAACTGTTCAAGGCTGCCCTGCAAAAATGTTTCAAATGCTTTACTGATTTCACGTGCTAGAAAGCCCTGTCGATGCTTTCCAAATACCTCAATCATATCAACGACTGTCTCTAAAATTCTGTGGGGAGCTTCATAAAAAACCAGAGTTTCTGTAGCAGTTTTATATTTATCAAGCGCAGTTTTTCGCTGCGCGGTTTTAGCGGGTAAAAAGCCACCAAAGAAAAATCTATCTGTTGGTAACCCAGATACACTTAGGGCGGCAATAGCGGCACAGGCTCCCGGAATAGGCAGTACAGTAATTCCTCGAGCTCGGGCTTCAGCGACTATTCTATAGCCTGGATCAGAAATCAACGGTGTACCAGCATCGGATATAAGTGCAATATCTTCACCCTTTTCCAGTCGTAGTAATAGCTTCTCTAGCATTTGCCGATCGCCATGATCATGGTAGGCTACACAGGGCTTGTCTATATTAAAGTGATTAAGTAACTTTTTACTGTGGCGAGTATCCTCGCAGGCGATTAAACTGACAGAATGAAGCGTTTGCACTGCTCGCGGCACCATATCATTTAGATTGCCTATGGGAGTTGCTACAATAGTTAATACACCAGTTCGATTAGAGTCCATGAAAAAGCACACTTTGTCATTATTTGTTGTGGTAAGCATCTTAGCCTTTATTGGGGGCTGTACGCCAACAACTAGTATACAAAAACCACCTAATAGGGTGGACTCTGCATTAATTTCCGACTCTGGGCACAGTTATCAAAAGGATTCTTTGCTAGAGCAGACCCAACAACTGTCTGATCAGGAGAAATTTACCCAGGCACAGAATTTATCCATTACCGGTCAAATAGAGGCTAGTAGTGAACTTTTAAATACTATCAACACCCAAAATCTTAGCAATAGAGATTATGTTGAATTTACGTTGTTAGCCGCGGGAAACTATTCGGCGTTATTCAACTTAGAGCAAACTGCCAAACATTTGAATCAAAGGCGATTCAAAGCACTCTATAGCCGACAAAACAGAGACACTAAGCAACGTATTCTTAATTTACAGGCTGATATTGCTTTTGCTAATGGTGCTTATTATCAAGGACTACAAGACTTAATAAAATTAGGGCGACTATCTAAGCGCAAAACCCAGATAAGAGAAGTTCATGACCGTATTTGGGCTATCACTTCTCGCATGCCCTTCAAACAACTCGACCAAAAAAAGGTCAAAGACTTTGTCTTGTCTGGCTGGTTAGATCTAGCATCTAAAACCCGTCGCTATCAAAATCACCCCAATGAGCAGAGCTATATCCTCAGCCAATGGCGGCGCAATTGGAAAAGTCACCCTGCAGCGAAAGTGCCACCTACTTTTTTTGGCAGCAGCGCATTTTGGAACAGCAATCCTGACCAAATTGCATTATTAGTACCGCTACAAGATGATTACTACAGGCCCAGTCAAAGCTTAATTCAAGGTTTTATGCGTGCCTATTATCAAACTATGAGCCTAGACAGCAAAAAGTCACTTAATCTTCCTGATATACGCATTTATGACACCTCAAATATGCCCATTATTGAGGTGTATAAGCAAGCAGTTGATGATGGTATGGAAATGGTTATAGGCCCCATGCGCCAGTCTGAAGTTAAGACTTTAATTTCCAGTGGGAACCTACCCATACCGACTCTCACTCTCAACCGAATCGATACTGTTGAATCGACTCAAATAAAAAATCTATTTCAATTTGGTCTTTCGACAGTCGATGAGTTAACCCAGATAGCAGAACGAGCCTGGGTAAAAGGCTATAAAAATATTTTAATGATTGCACCTGAAAATAGCTGGGGAAAACGATCGTCAGAGTTCTTTAATCAATATTGGACTAACAAGGGAGGGAGTCTAACCGAAAGTGTACTTTACCCACTGGCAGTAAATGACTTTACCAAATTCTTAAAAAAACCTCTGCACATAGACCTGAGTGAAGAGCGTGGCGTGGCTATTAAGCGGTTTATAAATAGTCGGGTTAACTATACAGCTAGGAGAAGGCAGGATATTGATCTAGTTGTAATGCTGGGCTACCCGCTAAAAGCTAGACAAATAAAACCTGCTCTGGACTTTCTATATGCCGCAGATATCCCTGTTATTGGTACATCTCATATTTATAATGGGGTAGAGCAAATCGCTTTGGATCGCGACTTATCTGGGGTGGAATTTTCCTCCATGCCCTGGGCTTTAAGTGGACAACTACCTGTAAATTTAGAACTTAAACCTCAGCTGCATACAGCCTACCGGCAGCTTGTTTCTCTGGGACATGACAGCTTTTTAATCGCACGAAATTTAAACACCATCGAGGAGACCCAATACCTACCTATTTTTGGTTCAACAGGTTTGCTCTCACTAAAAAATGGAACCATTACTCGGGAACAAAAATGGGCAAAATTTGAGCAGGGAAAGGCTATAGAAATATATTAACCTACTAGCAAAACCCATGGAGGGGATAATTATTTAGCAAGTTATTCACAAAGACGATTGACTGTCAATTTCCAACAGCGGCCAACAATACTAAAGCAGTAGGAGATTGGGCTGAACAGTTAGCCTGTGATTGGCTAGTCAAACATGGCTTAATTTTTCAAGCTCGGAACTTTCGCAGTCGATATGGTGAAATTGACCTGATTATGAAAGACCGCAATTGCCTTGTATTCGTTGAGGTAAAGTACAGGAAAAATAGCTTTTATGGCAGTGCTGCAGATGCCATTACTGCAAAAAAGTGTCAGCGACTAAAAGTAACCGCTGAAAAGTATTTGCAAACTAAAGCTGCGGGCAATAATACTGAGGCAAGATTTGATGTTGTGACTATTAGCCGCGCGAAAGAGCCCGATTTTCACTGTACTATCAACTGGATAAAGAATATCCTACTGTAACTTTTGAGCGGAACAAAAACTATGGATCAATTGGTATTTCAGCATCTACAAAATCATATTGAAACCACTATGATAATGGGTGAAAATTGCGCCATAAAAATTGCTGAGGCTGCGGAAAAGTTAACTCAGGCACTGCTTTCTGGTCACTCAATTTATAGCTGTGGAATTGCAGAAACCGCTCCGCTATCGCAGCTATTTGTTCATTACTTAACATCAGGTTACCATATTGAAAGACCAGGTTTTCCAGCTATAGATCTTGGCTGTTTAAACAGCATAAATCAGAGCGATCAAAGTTTATCTGATTCTCTACATATTCATGGTGAAAATGGCGATATACTAGTTGTGTTTAGTTCAGGTAATGATAATCCATTGTTACAGAATGCAATTGATGCCGCAGTACAAAAGGGTATATGGGTTTTACTTATATCAGCAATAGATGATGACTTACTTAGTCAAGGAATAGCTCAACAGGATATAGAAATAAGCTGTGCGGATTTTGGCAATCAATCATTATCAGCAATGAATTTTTTAATTATTCAATGTCTATGCACATTGATTGACAACAAGATTTTTGGAGAAAATTAAATGCGACAATTAATCATGCTGACTATCAGTGCATTTTTTCTTATTGGCTGCACCAGTGTAGTCAATACATTTACCGAGAAACCATTTGAACCAGATCCCACTAAACTAGGTATCATTTCAGCTTTAAATGACAAAAAAATGAGTACCTACATTGGTGTGAACCTCAAAAAAGCTGCTCCACAGCTTAAAAATGCTCATATTAATGTCACCACTGTTAATTCTGTGGTTCTTTTAGCCGGTGAAGTACCCAGCAATAAAGTAAAGCTTTTGGCTGGCAGAGTAGCTCGAAATTTTACCGGGGTTCGCAAAGTGCACAATGAACTTCAAGTTCGAGGAAATACCTCTTTGGTTTCACGCACCAATGATAAAATTCTCGCTGCTCAGATTAAATCTAAATTAATTTTTGAAGAACAGGTTACATCATCTCAAATTACGGTTCTCGCTGAAGATGGTGTTGTCTTTTTAATGGGCATTACCACACAAGCTAACGGAGACTTAGCGGCTAACATAGCCAGTAGCAATAGCGGTGTAAGAAAGGTCGTTAAAGTTTTTGAATACGTAGACTAAGCTTGTCACAGGAGCTCTAAGGCCACTGCCGTGGCCTCTCCCCCACCAATACATAAGCTAGCTATGCCTTTTTTACCATCGGTTTGTTGTAAAGCATGGATTAAAGACACGATGATACGCGCACCACTAGCCCCAATCGGATGCCCGAGAGCACAGGCTCCGCCATTTATATTTACTCTTTTATGCGCAATATCTAAGTCATGCATCACCGCCATTGGCACAACGGCAAATGCTTCATTAATTTCCCACAAATCAACATCCCCCACCGCCCAATCAACTCTTTGAAGGGTTTTTTGAATGGCTGCCACTGGCGCTGTAGTGAACCATTCAGGCTCATGGGCTGCTTGATCATAACCATGAATTAATGCCATTGGCTTAATACCCAACGTTTTAGCATTTTTGGCAGTGGTCAAGATCAAGGCTGCAGCACCATCAGAAATGGAACTGGCATTTGCCGCTGTAACAGTACCCTCTGTAACAAATGCAGGTGGTAGTTGTGGAATTTTTTCAGGGTTTGCAGAAAGGGGTTGTTGATCATGCTCTATGGAGCGTGATTTTTGTTTATGGGTTACCATAACTGGCGCAATCTCTCGCTGGAATAATCCCTTCTCTATGGCATGTTGTGCACGGTTTAAAGATTCTAAGGCAAAAGCATCTTGATCCTTTCGACTAAAATTGTATTTAGTTGCGCAGAGTTCAGCAAACTGACCCATAGACTGGCCCTTAAAGGCATCCTGCAATCCATCAATTTGCATATGATCTAAGACAGGACGCTCGCCATATCTATATCCCATTCGCGCCTGAGGCAGTAAATGAGGTGCCTGACTCATATTTTCCGTGCCACCAGCGACAATTATTTCAGCCTGACCTGCCTGCAATGTATTACAGGCACTAGTCACTGCATTCATACCGGAACCACAGACCTTATTTACCGTAGTACATGAAGTACTTAGGTCTAATCCTGCAGCTAAAGCAGCCTGTCTTGCAGGTGCTTGCCCTAGGCCTGCACTGAGAACACAGCCCATAATCACTTCATCAATTTGCTGGGATGTTAAACCTGCAGAGGCTACAGCAGCAGCTATTGCAGCGGCAGCTAAATCAGGACTAGTAACAGAAGAAAGATCACCAAGCATAGCCCCAATTGGGGTTCGCTTTGCAGATAATATTGCAATGGGCTCAGGCATAGATCTCTCCGTCATAGCCTTCGCTTAAAAATTTTATTTAACAACCCGCAGCGAGGGCTTAGGTTTAGACTTTGACGATTTTTTAGTCTTATTACTTGATGTTACCACAGTTGGGCCTTTGACTGGTGGTGGCTCATTGTCAGGATCATCTTCGACCTCAAATACCATACCCTGTCCATTTTCATGGGCATAAATCCCAACAACAGCTGCCACTGGCACCATAATATCTATAGGTATACCACCAAATCTAGTACTGAAAGATACTGATTGATGATTCATATCAAAATTACTGACTGCGCGAGGTGCTACATTCAAAACAATTTGCCCATCAGTAACAAATTCCTGAGGAACCTCTACACCTGAATAATGAGCATCCACCGCAATATAGGGAGTGCAATCACTATCCACTATCCACTCATAAAAGGCTTTGAGTAGATAGGGACGATTTGACTTCATAGTCATCTGGGCAGCTTAGGCGCGAATTTCACGCTCAAGATCTGTGAGACTCTCTTGGAATGACGGTCTTTCAAATAAACGATCGATGTAATCCAAAAGGGGCTTAGTTTGACGAGTGCTTGGTATCTCTATACCGAGCTGTGGCAGGCGCCACAACATAGCTGCTAGGCAGCCGTCAACCAAAGTAAATTCTTCACTCATAAAGTAAGGCATTTCAACAAAAATATCAGAGATAGAAATCAGCGATTCTTTAAATTCTTTTCTAAGAGCGTCTGTTTTCTTCGCATCTGGATTAGCAATAATGCCATCCACCAAGGTACACCAATCTTTTTCTATTCGATGAATCCACAGTCGACTTTGCGCTCGTGCCACGGGATAAACGGGAAGCAATGGCGGATGAGGAAAACGCTCATCGAGATATTCCATAACAACCTTTGACTCATACAGAGCTAAATCGCGATCAACCAGCGTTGGTAATGTACCGTATGGGTTGGCTTCTAAAATTTCTTCTGTAACATTGTTAGAATCGATATCTTCGATATCAACAGTCACACCCTTTTCAGCCAATACAATGCGAACCCTGTGACTGTATTGTGAGCAGGGATCGGAAAATAATGTCATTGATGATCGTCGCAAAATTGCCTCTCATTAATTGTTTTGACGCTATACGCCTTTTAATTTTAAGTTATTTTCGTCTGTAACGACGAACAATTATGATATTTAGTGCATAACCTTTGAGTATTCTCTAGCTAGCAATGTAGTCGGAACTAAAAGCAATAATAAGAACAAAAGCACCCAACGTCCAATATGCTTTCGTTGCTCAGCCATAGGCTCGGCAATATAGGTCAGAAAATTGGTTAAATCATAAACCGCTTGATCATACTCTTCTTCACTTAAGCTACCTTTTTCAATAAGGGTAAAGTTGCCACATGGATCGTCAAGCAGGTCTTCACCGGTAAGAAGGTCGCGCTTGATACCTCCATTCTCAGCAACAACTGGTCCCGGCGCACACTCTTGCAAACCCTGCAAATCAAGAAGCGCATGAGGCATACCTACATCTTTAAATACTCTATTGTTAACGCCAAGTGGTCTGGAAGGATCCACATAAAAATTCTTTAGATAGGTGTATAGCCACTCGGGCGAACGGGAGCGAGCAACCAAGGTTAAATCTGGAGGAACCGCACCAAACCAATCTTTAGCACTATCAGCTGGCATAGAAATTTCCATTAAATCACCAATTTTCTGACCGCTAAAAACCAAGTTGTCCATCATTAGGTCGTGGGGAATCTTTAGGTCGTCAGCAACACGCTCCCATCTTGAATACTTAAATGAATGACAACCCATGCAATAGTTAACTGCCACATTTGCCCCACGCTGCATGGACGCATAGTCCGTTAACTCTGGCGTAAAAGGTTCACAGTCAATAGTTCCACATGATTTGCCACTTTCAGCACCGACTGCCTTAATAGGCAGCACTACCAAAAGGATAACCACAACAAGTGCACCCATGGATTTCCAGAAACCCATGCCGCCATTCATGGTAATTCTATCGGGCTCAGGCTTAGTGGTCTCATAGCGAGTCCAGAAGTAGATACCTACAAAATAACCAAAATATAGAATGGTGCAAATTTGTGCCAATAACGTGCGACCTGGGGTTGGTGCCTTAACACCAAGGTAGCCAAGGATAATAAAGCAAGCCACAAATACCAAGATAGCAATTCGGCTGATAATACCTTTGTAGCGGATTGAGCGCACTGGACTGCGATCGAGCCAAGGAAGCACAAACAAAACAGCAATAGCGGCAGCCATGGTGATAAAGCCTCCCAGCTTATCGGGAACCGCACGCAACATTGAATAGAATGGTGTGAAGTACCATACCGGGGCAATATGCTCAGGAGTTTTTAACGAATTAGCAATTTCAAAGTTGGCATGCTCTAGGAAATAACCACCCATTTCTGGCATAAAGAACAGAATCGCACAGAAGACAAAGAAGAAAACCACCAGTGGCGCTATCTTGGTCACTACAAAATAAGGGTAAAAAGGTAGACCATCAATTGGATTGCCATCTTTATCTTTGTATTTCTTGATACTTACGCCATCTGGGTTGTTAGAGCCCACATCGTGAAGTGCAATAATATGCATCACAACCAACGCCAAAAGAATAATCGGCATAGCGACAACATGAAGCGACATAAAGCGGTTAAGTGTAATACCGGAAATTAGATAGTCACCGCGAATCCACTGAACAATGTCTTCACCAACAACAGGTATGGCACCAAATAGAGAGATAATAACCTGAGCACCCCAGTATGACATCTGACCCCAAGGCAATACATAACCTAGGAAAGCCTCTGCCATTAGTGCGACATAAATGGTCATACCAAAGATCCATACAAGTTCTCGCGGGGCCTTGTATGAGCCATAGATAAGACCGCGGAACATATGCAGATATACCACAATAAAGAAGGCTGATGCCCCGGTGGAATGGGCATAGCGAATTATCCAGCCCAGCTCGACATCTCGCATAATATATTCAACAGAAGCAAAGGCTTGCTCTGCAGAGCCTTGATAGCTCATGAGTAACCAGATACCTGTCACTAACTGTATAACTAAAACTACCAGAGAAAAAATACCGAAGAGATACCAGAAGTTAAAGTTTTTAGGGGCATAGTATTCCGCCATATGACGGTTCCACTCACGCTTAAGCGTGGGCATGCGTGAATCAAGCCATGCTGCAAATCCATTTTCTTTACTCATTACGCCACCTCCGAGTCTATACCAATAACTAATACATCATCCGACTCGTACATATGCGGCGGAATTTCTAAATTTGTTGGTGCTGGCACGTTAACAAAAACACGTCCAGACATATCGAATGTAGATCCATGGCAAGGACAGAAAAAACCGCCCAACCAGGCATCACCACCGAGGTCAGCAGCACCAACGTCTGGTCTGTACATTGGAGCACAACCAAGATGCGTACAAAGACCCACCAAAACCAATATTTCTTCTTTACCTTTTAGGGATCTAGCATCACCACTGACGTAAGCGGGCTGTTTTGCACTAATAGAACTTGCATCTTTAAGTGAAGTAGCTTCAATTTGACCCAGAGCCTCAATAGATTCAGCAGTTCTACGAACAATATAGACTGGCTTTCCGCGCCACTCGACAACTAATCTTCCACCAGCTTCTAGCTTAGAAATATTGACTCTTACTGGCGCTCCAGCAGCTTTAGCTTTAGCACTTGGCTGCCATGAGGCTACAAAGGGCACTGCGGCCCCTACGATACCGGCTCCGCCGATAACACCCGTGGCTCCTAGCAAAAATTTACGACGACTATGGTTGACACCGTCATTACTCATGACGCTCTCCCTTACAAAAAATGGAATGAAGATCATGCCAGAAAGCATGAATTTTTAGGTGGCGAGATTATAGTTTAAATCAGTTTTTTTAGCAATACTGCCTAAGAGCACAAATTAGTTAAGTGTATGAAATTTAAGCAAAAAAAACCCGACAAAATTGCCGGGCTTTTTTTGAAACGCTGTATTTTAACGCTTAGAGAACTGAGGACGTTTTCTAGCCTTGTGCAAGCCGACCTTTTTACGCTCAACTTGACGTGCATCACGAGTAAGGAAACCAGCCTTTCTAAGAGATGGACGAAGGTTTTCGTCATACTCCACCAATGCGCGCGCAATACCATGACGAATAGCACCAGCTTGTCCAAAGCTACCACCACCGGTTACCGATATTTTCACATCGAATTTGTCAGTAAGCTCAACCACATCAAATGGTTGACGAACAATCATTCGAGCAACTTCACGACCAAAGTAGGTATCTAAGGAACGATCATTAACTGAAATGTCGCCTTTACCGCTTTTAATAAAGACGCGAGCCGCTGATGTTTTACGTCGGCCAGTGCCGTAATATTGAGTATCTGCCATGATTAAATTCCGTTACAGTTCTAGAGTCTGGGGCTGTTGTGCCGTATGAGGATGCTCTGAGCCAACATAAATTTTTAGCTTTCTAAACATCTCACGTCCAAGCGGACCTTTTGGCAACATGCCTTTGACAGCCGATTGAATAACACGCTCTGGGGCTTTATCCAATAACTTTTCAAAACTGATATCCTTAATACCACCTGGATATTCAGTGTGTGAATAATAAATCTTGTTCTTGGCTTTGTTGCCAGTCACAGTGATTTTCTCCGCATTAACAACGACAATATAATCGCCAGTGTCAACGTGGGGAGTGTATTCTGGCTTGTGTTTTCCACGCAAGCGCGTCGCAACCTCAGTTGCCAAACGACCCAGTGTTTTACCGGCCGCATCTACAACATACCAATCGCGTTCTACTGATTCTGCTTTTGCACTATAAGTTTTCATTGTTTCCTGCCTAAGCTTGGGCTATCCCAAAAAAGGGGGCGAATTGTAAAGAGCATATTGCTCCATTACAAGTACTGATTGATGTAAAAACCAAATTTTTTTTCTGTGGCAGTAAATATTATGCGAAAACAGTCGCTAATCTCTGGTTTTAGTAAAAAAAACAGCAGTATGTATTAATCGACTTGATGAGGCTGAGACAAAAATTCTAAACTTTGCATCTCTATTAAGCGACTCTGTGTTCGCTCAAACTCAAAAGTTAACTTATTACCCTGATAAAGCTTTTCTAATGGATATTGTGCCGAAATAGCCAGCTTTACATTGCGATCATAAAATTCATCAACAAGATTTATAAATCTTCTTGCACTGTCCTCTGTTTCTGCATTAAGCAAGGGCACATTACTGACCACTACTGCATGAAATTCACAGGCTATATCAATATAATCATTTTGACTTCGAGGCCCATCGCAAATAGCGGAAAAATCAAACCAAATAACATCTGACGTCATAGCTTTTACAGATATAGCTCTATCATTCACTGTTAAATTTGCGTCTCGAGTAATATTTTTTTCATTGGCGGCTAGGGTTTCAAAAATATCTGAAATAGCGTTTTGCGACTTTTCATTTAAAGGTGAGTGATAAAGTGACGTATTGGTCAGCACTCTAAGGCGATAATCTGAACCACCATCTACATTCAGCACTTGGCAGTGCTGCTCTAACAAAGCAATTGCTGGAAGAAAGCGTTGCCGCTGTAGGCCATTTTGGTAAAGCCTCGCGGGTTCAATATTTGAAGTG
>Ga0213867_1000871_pt1 | contig 13453 bp, 6 predicted proteins | sample PICome_12_FD_160120 | JGI IMG/M metagenome (GOLD analysis project Ga0213867, IMG submission 160120) | Coastal seawater microbial communities near Pivers Island, North Carolina, United States - PICO540 | ecosystem: Environmental > Aquatic > Marine > Coastal | place: USA: North Carolina | collected... | reverse complement strand
ACGTATCTTTTCTGACACAGAAACATGCCCCCAAGCCCATAAATTATTTCTCTCTCTAGCGAAAAAGGCACAATTTCTTTGATGCTACACCTACTAAAGTTCCTGTTGATTCATTCTCTCGATTTTCTGTTTACGCCTCATTTCATCGTGCTCTCGTTTTCTTCTGCCCTTGTTCCCTCCTTCCATCGTTTGCACGTACTGTCGAAGTTCTTGCTTTAATCTTTCCTTCTCATCCTTATCAACTGCCTCAGCAATTTGCTCACGCATAGAAGTCACGTATTCTCGATCTAACTTCTTCTTACGACGATTATTGCCTTCGTGGTCACTCACATTGTTTCTTTGATCTGACGATCCAAACGAAGTGTCCAGAAGAATCATCCACAGGAAGAAGCTGAAAATTATGATAATCCTCCATTTTCTATTGATTACCATTTTAGCGTGGTCGCTCTAATTTTGTCCTATGCAGGTATCTGTGCAGTGCTATGTGCTTTCGGTCATGGACTTTCCTTCGTGGTTGATGCTTTTTGGTAGGCACATGGCAAAGATTCCTCATCGTGGTTCTGTTACGGTTTTACGGTTTACGGATACAGGTACACGTACATGTATGCGAAGTTTGTTTTTGGCAAGAGTTTCTGCAGCTTGAGGCCTAACTAAAGTAGCTCTACAGGAAGACTTCAAGTAAGTGGAATTGACTTGACTGCCTTCGAAGCAAGGTTTCCAATTGCAGTTGAAGTTTTGTAGGATAAATCTTCATCGATTTCACGATTTCTACCCATGTCTAGTAGCGCTTGAATTCCACCTTCTTCTGCGATGGAAAGGTGATTTTCGTAGTTGTCGGCCAATTTCAAAAGGGCTAGTCCTGCGTAATGCTTAGATTCGGCGTCTGTTTTCATCATGAAAACTAGCGGTTTGACAGCGCCCATTTGAACGAGCAAGCGTTGATATTCCTTAATATTAGCTAAGTTCGCCAAAATATATGCCCCGTAGTCTTGACATTCCTTATCGGATAAAGAAGCAATGTCTATGATTTGTCGAAATAAATCTTCGATCTCGAAATGGGAGAGGAGTTCTTTATCTTTTGATAGGATAGCGAAGTAATAACTAGCTGCTCGTTTTATCTCTATCGAAGAATTCTTCAAGCAATTAATTACTTTCGATATAGCACCGAGGGCTATCAATTCGTCTTTAACTTCTTCATTTTCAGACAAAGAGCCGATTAAATACACAGCAGTATGAATTGCTTCGCTGTCATCGACCTGATCCAGCACTTCAAACAATATCTTCAATCCGCCATTTTCTTCAATCGATAGCTTCGATTGCGGCATCGCACCTAATGCAAATGCATTTAAGGCCACTAGAGCATATTTTTTCATATCAACATCAGGAATTTTAAGCAAATTTAGTATAGGGCGAATACTTTCCTTTTCAGATAATATTTCTTTATTTTGTCCATGTCTACCAAGTGATAACGAAGCAAATGCAAGGGCAGAAGATCTACCCGTATCCATATCTGGACTTCTAAAGAAACGACAAAGAGTTTTTTGGGCAATATGGTCAAACATTTCAACTGCCTCGGAGCTCTGGCATAAATTACAATATATCAGTGACGAAAGTCTACGAATTAAGTCATCGTTGCTACTTGCAGCTTTGAAAAGAAGAGTAAGACAACACTTTGACAGCAGTGATTTGATCTTTTCATTTGCGGACATGAAAGCTAAAATTTTCATTACATAACGTTGAAATACAATATTTGAATTGCGTTCTGCAATATTGAGCAGAATATCAAGGACACCGAAGTCCAATAATTTCTGATGAGACTCATATTCCAAGACAATATTGATCAAAGTATAAGCCACATTATTTTGAATTGACAACGAATTCTCATTTGCGATTAAATCACGCAACGCATGAATCAAAGACTCATTGGAAGCTAAAGTCCTTCGAGCATTATCACACAAAGACATCGATGCGAAAGAAATAGCAGCAACTTCTTTGTATCCTTCGAAGTCATGTACAGCAAAATATAACATAGTACGCATCACTTCGATATCAGAAAATTGATTGCAAAAATTAGTGTTTAAAGCTAAAGATCTCAAAGCAGAGGCTGTGTATCGCTGACAATGTTCTATTTCTTCTTTTGATAAGGAAATCAAGCTTATTAGCCCACCTTGTTTGATAACGAACGGTTGAACTTCCTCGTTAGCACATAAGTTTGACAGTGATCGTGCGCAATTCTAAAAAAATAATGAAATGGGCGAAACGATGAATAAAAGTCAAATTTCAGCAACGTCAAAATACTCACAAATCTGATCTCTGTATTTGAGTTGTTATGCAACGTTGAAATTATTGTCATCACTCCTTGTCGGATCAATGACATGTGATATTGTATACTTTCACTAATATTCGATATTATACCAACAATCTGCGTGCGCAACACCTCCACAAATGTAGTGATTTGTCTCGAAAATAAATGGACAATTGAAGAGTCAATAATCTCTTCTTTTGAGTCCTGATTATAACTCATATGTCGTAAAATTGTTGTAGCAAGAACTTTCTCGGGATTATCTTTTCTCCGCAAAATATTCATCATCGCTCGAACAACTCCTTTTTCAAGTATGCATCGTGAAGTATTTGTATTGGACATAGACACAATATCACATATTACATTCAGGAAGTGCATTCTGATTGGGTTGTTCCTCGAAAGATGGTTTAGTATATCATCTAAGGATTCATGTATTATTATTGCATGAGAAAGTTTGTTTATTGATAACTTTCTTAATGCCAGAGATAAATAATAGATTAAATCTTCATCGTCTGTACTCGTTAAAATTGATAATCTTGGTAAAACTCGTTGTATAAGGATGTTGTGAGATTCCACACTTGTCGCCATATTAGATGCAAATCGGGCTATTTCCCTTTTGATATCTAAATTATCTTGGGAAATATGAGCCGCTACCAAGTCAAGAAGTCCTTCTTCCGAGATGTAAAGATGGCATGACAAATTCTCGGTCAAAGTTGCAAGTGCCGACAGCGTTTGTCGTAAAACATCATGGTCCTGATTCGTCAACAATAATTTCATTTTTCCCAAGCAATCATTGAAGAAAGATAGCTTATTAGGACAGATAATACTTAAATTGGATAGGAGACCTCCTAATTCTCGCATCAACTCGACGTGTTTTGGAAGTTTGTACACTTTTATTGCAACGCTAACTCCCTCTTCAAATAAATAAGGAGCACACCAAGAACGTGAAGCGAACGACCTTAATGACGATAGTGCATGACATTGAATCTGAGAGTTGAATGATTCCATTTGATGAATCATACATGAAACAAATCCTTTCTGGAAGTATGAAGGTGTCATATAAATTGAGTTTGAAACGTTCATAATTGAAATACATATTGTGTCTTTAACCACATTTGAGTGCAAACGTGACAATAAAGCTTTTATGCCATTTTCTTGAATTATCACTTTGTGATTGTCGGTGTTTTCAGAAATATTTGCGATAATAGTCGCCGCAAATATCTGAAGCGATGTATTATTTGAGCTCATCAATGTCATTGTCCTTCGAAAACCGCCATGAACTACAAATTGCCTTTGAGCATTATCACTGTTTGTAATGTTGGCAATAAAATTGCTTGCATATACTTGTGTTTCTACGTCTTCATCTGCCATCATCATAAGGCCCGTTTGTAGACCTTTACCTCGTGTTACTTCTGCTCGTGCCATAGAAGTGGCAGCAAAATTGCTCAGCGTCATAATCGCAAGGCGCTTGCAATCGGTTGAATTGGTTTTTGCAAGTTCTATGCAATACCTATGGATACGTAGATCAATCATTTTGGTATGAAAGTCGTAACATTTAGAGGCGTTATAAACACACAACAGAATCATTCGATTCATCGATACATCAAGCATCATTGATGATTCGGCTGAAATTAGTTGCGAAAAAATTAACATTGCGGGGGAACTTTCAAGAATTTCTTGACATCCCTGTGTACTGGATGACATCAAATTTGCGAGGACCATAAGAGATGCTGTTTTACAACTTTTACTTGTACCTTTTACGGTATTCAATATGGATGGTAGGAGTCCAGACTTAAGCACAAAAATTGAACTCAACGAAGAAGCGGTCAAATTAGTCAAGGCAGACAGCGCAAGTTCTCTTGTTTTCTCGTTACAATGCTCCAAACTTGATCGAATGTGAGCAATTCCATTTAATTTTAAAAATTCTTCATGAACGGAATCTATCGCAAGAAGGTTTCCAATTAACATTAACGAAAGTGATTCGTCTTCCTCGAGCCCTGCATGCAAAGCAACGAAAATAGTGCTTAGAAGCTTGTTACTTATCGATATCATCTCCGGCCTGAGAAAAGGTGCCCCATGCACAATACGATGAAGAGCTATCAAATTTAATTGCGTACAATACTTTTCTTTGCCTTGATACTTCTTCAAAAGATCAACGAGTGAATTTATTAGAGATGTGTTTGAAATTATCTCACAACTGGCTCTGTAAACCAAAATGTTGCAAATAGTCATTAATGAAAATTGTACGCAGGCAATGTTCGACGAGAAAAATGATAAAATCATTCTTATTTCTTGTTCGCGAAAGATACTACTGCTTTTTTGACAATTAGTTCGATTAGTAGAAAGTAAACAACATGCTCTCGAAACATTACAACGAGACTGCGAACTTCCTTTTGAAGCAAATTCCAACAAAGTGGCAATAAGGCCATTTTCAATTAGCGTCGATTGAAACTTCTCGATTTCGCACAAGTTCGCCAAAATTCCTGACGAGTTATCAATTACGGTCGAGTTTTCTGATTTGCTAGTATGGGAAACGATAATATCGTAAACGTTCGCTTCCAACAGCCCGCGTTTCCAGTTGATGCTTAAAGATGAAAGACATAAAAGAATATTGGTTCCAATCATATTTAAGGTTGGATTTTTGCATGTACATAGCAATTTACAACATGTTATTAGCATACTTCCATTACCATCACATTGATCGTCATATACAACATTTTTAGAGATATTTTCTAACGCAGAAGCGCTTGTTATTTGTATCTTCGGAGCAGTACTTTCAACAAATTGGCACAAATTTTTTATGCAGAATGATTTTGGAAAGAGCAACTCTTCATGGTTTAGTTCCGTACTTGATAGCTTCAAGTAACATGTGGCAGCATGATGCAAACTTTCATGATCATCACTGGTCATCGCTTTTAAAGAAAGCCTTGACAGTATTCCCAGACCTCTTTTTAAGAAGAAAGCCCTATGACAACAAGAAGAACTCAACATATTAGAAAGAAGACGTACAGCTTCTCGACTGGTAGATAGAACTCCTCCTCGCATGTGCATCAGGGCTATATCCAGAACTTGCTGAGTACTATCATCTAGTAGAACTGAATGACACTCTATATCTTCCGCCATATTGGCAAACGTTGCTACTGTAAATGAAGTCACTTTCTCATCATTTTTATGGCAAAGCACAAATAAATTCTCGTACGTTTCTTCGTCATGAACGATTAACCTTTTATTTCGATCTTCTAATGAAATATAACAGAGATTTGATGATATTTCACGCAAAATTTCGAAGCTGTCTCCATGTTTAGATATAACATCGGAAAAGTATTTCAGGCAATACTGGCAAGAAAGTATTTGTCTACGAACAATCGGTTGACGACAAAGCTTTCGAATTACTGATAATGCATACACTATTGCCGAACTTGGCATGCATAACAACGGGGATAATATATCAATTAACGAGGATAAAAATGTCAATGGCGTGCACCCTAGAACTTGTGTATGGAATGACTCGAAACATGCCACTTTGCTGAGAGCAAAACATGCGTACGTTCGAATTTCTACGTCATTATTACGAAGTGACTCCCTTAGAAACTGCAAACCGTTAGATTGAAGAAATGCATTGTGATAACATTCAACAGAACAGATCGAGCACAATAATTGACATGCTGCACGTCTGTATAGGTCACTACATCTGAAAAAATTAAATAAAGAAAAAATGTCCTCGTTTGGACGAATATCAACTAATGAGCCATTTAACATCAATATCAAGCCAAAGATCTTTACAATTTCATCTTCATCTCGCTGGCACGCCTCGTAACACTTCTGCAAAATCGTATATTCACGAGGTGGTAACACGTTCATACTTATATTTGACAGCATACGAGTAGCTTCACGCCTTACAAGAACATTCGAATTTTGAATCAATTTTAATAAAGCCACATGATTCCAATATTCATTAATATCTTGGTGCCATTCTCTGTTCTCACTCAAATTAGATAGAGTTCCTATGCAATAAGCAAGAAGCCCGTCATTATTCTCGCAAGATATCATACAATCGATAAGCTGCAGGATATAAGTCCTTCTTGATTCGTTTTTGTAGAAGATCTGTCGACATTCTTCATATGTTGTAAGAATATAGACGCAAGAAGACGCTAGTAATCTGCACTCCTGATCCGAAGTAATCACTTTTATATTATTTAGGATAGCTTCAATCAATGTCGACTTTGCCACTGATGCAGCAAAGACACCGTGACCACATAAACTACGAATGCACTTTAGCGACACGATACAGTCATATGTCGATTTTGATTTCAAAAGAAATATAACAGACTCTAACCCGCTTTTTTCGAGGATGAGTTTGCAATTTACTTCATTTACCGCTATATTCACCAGAGCAAAGGCTATACAACGTTTTATCTCCCAATAGTTCTGAGTACATGAATTACTGACTAGCGTGTCTAATACACCATTTTCTATTATTGTTGAGTGAAGCGCTTCTTTGCTCGCAATATTACCAAGCGAAACAGCGCCGAACAAACTGTGACTTATTTCGTCACTACATAACAACATCGTAAATTTCTCGATGTTAATTTTTTGCAGGAAACGCAATGGTTCATCTCCAATACAACCAGACAGTGATAAATTGCACAGCGTTGCTAAAATATCGTTTCGAATTGTAACTGCGCCTTGGTCCATTGCTATATCAAGCAACCTATCTAGAAAGTCCATGGCAAGAATTTTTAGCCTTGTAGCTTTACTTGCGGAGAGACCCCGAATAATGTTTATATGAATGGGGAGCAAATCGAAAGTCTCGTGTTTATTCAACTTTTTTCCGCATTTTAAGTTGCTACAGACAATTTCAAGACATGAGGACTTTGATAGAATATCGTGACAATTCTCGTTTGCTGCTAAGTTTGCAATGAAGTTTGTTGCGCTGAGAGCTAAGTCATCATGAACTTCACAAGACTGATCTGTTAGAGCAAGCATTGAGTTTATGAGGTTGGGTTGAGATAAAAATAAGTGGTGCCACTTTTCAGATGCCGAGATGTTTGTTAAAACTGTGACTGCGTTAAGTGTCGCCGAGCAGGCCACTTTCTGTACATTCGTGTCGGTCGAAATGTTGAGCAACTTTATGATTGGCTCCAAAATATTTTCACTCATGACAATTTGTTGCACATCGATCAATGAAGTTAAATTTCTTAAAGTGATCAAAGAATATTGTATGCTCTTGTCATCTTCGTTTGATATCGCCTCAACAATAGGAATAAGAACACCGCCCTGGACTATGTCTAATGCGAATACTTCATTTGATGACAAATTTGCAAACGCCCTATGGCATTCCTGTCGACATTCTAGATGACCTTCAGAGAAAACAAATTTCAAATGCTGCAAGATACCAGATTGGAAAAGCAAACCGTGATTCTCTCGTTCCTCAGCGAGGTTTGCAAGTACTGCACAAGACTGATGTACAATTTGTTGGTTATGTATTCCTTTCAATCTACCGAGACGATAAACTGCTGTCAAAACATCACAGTTCTTTGCCATAGCACATTTGCTTTGCCTCGAAGTTTGCGAGAAATTTCTCAAAGCGGCTGCAACTTCGATTTTAAGCTCAACATCATACTCCTCGTTAGCAAATTTAATCAATGCGGTGAAATCATCATTCCAAACGAGAGACTTGGAATTATCGCTGCATACTTTCGTCAGGAAGCGAATAGCGATCAATGTCATGATCATTGCTTCATTACTGTTCTCATTGACATTGATTATTTCACACAGAGATTTTATGAGGGAAGGTGACAGTGCTTCAATGTACTTTTCGTTTGAGTTTGCCGTGCGGACCAAATTGTGCAAGCAAAATGCCACTGCATGTCTCGAAGTCTCATCTTGAGATGACGACAATGGCAGCAAATGCTTTATTACGTCCGATCTAAATAAATCGACATGATTGTGACAATAGTTTGCGAAATTTCCGATGGTAATTCCCGCGAAAGCTTGACACAAATTTGACTCTTGTTCACCTAATAATATTTGTAAAGTTTTCAAGATCCCAAGGGGGGCGCTCAATAAATCTTTGTGAATATTTTCTTTACAGCTCATCAATGCAATAAATCGTGAAATTTCTTCATGAAGTTGGCAGCTGATTGAATGTTTAGCAAGGCCATAGACTTCCTTTAAGCAGCCTTCGTTGATTATTCGAAGTGTAATGAAGGAGTCATCTATTTCAGCGAGATTTGCCAGAGCAGCCATTGCTAGTGTTTGGCACGAAAACCTTAATTCTGGTGTTTTCGTTAAAGACGTTTTAAGGCACCCACCCTTCAAGACATTTATTAATGTTGCTATAACTCCAGATCTAGCGAGAAACTTCTTATTCTCGTCTTCTAATGAAAGATTGCATATCGAGGCAATTGCCTCGAGCTTTGTTGAGCCGTCTACACTGTTATTAGCACAAGAGAGTATAAGCGGTTCTAGTACCCCATGATCGAGTAGCTTTCTCCGATAGTTTCTACTTGTACCCATTCCTCTGATTGCCAGAATTGCTTGAAAATGAGCGTTGGTGTCGCTACTTGTGGATGGAAAGCCATGATCAAGTACAGCTTTTATAAATATGTTTTGGAAGAAAAATGTCAAGTTATCCGGATTGCTACAAAGATTTCCCACGATAAAGATAATGAAATGCCTGCATTTTATGTCCCGATGATTGATATATTTGTGGATTTGGTCTTTGCAACAGGATAGGAATATGAGAGCTAGTTGGCAATTAACAGGTGCAACATTTTCGAAAGTTATTTCATAAAATAACGATAGAAATAGTAAACTTACGTCCAAAAGATTGCAATATATACGCATGGGATGACTGATTGCAAGAAAAGTTTGCTATTGCAAGGAGGGCGTATCGAACAATTTCACTGCTATCATGTTCAGAATTTGGTATACCAGAAATACAGCATTTGACGAGAACAGAAAGGATGCATTCTCGTTTATCTGCCTCTTCTATAAGGAGTGCATCATGTGTAGATGCAGCCGCTGATAAATTAGCGATGCACATTGCTGCCATACAAGCGCAATCTTTTCCACCTTGACTCCAACTATCGCAAAGAATCTGTATAATGCGTGCATTTTTTACGATCTCCTCAGCATATTTTGAAATTGTAGCGATATTTGTTAATGCCCGAAGACCTTCACGAAAAGTAAATGCTTGATCATCAGATAGCGGAAACATGCGAGATAATGTGTCAATCAAGGTTACGATCATGTCTGCCTTTACTAAGTCTCCTATGTTGTCAATATTTTCTCCAATATTCGCTATAGAACACATAGCACACCTCAAAATCTCCATTCCATCGTCACTGCTTAAAAAGGCATGGTTACACAAAGCTGCACTGATACAAGCTAAACCTCCATGTTTACATATCAATGGATTATTCTCAGGAGAAAAAGATAAATTTGCAATTGCTGGAAGAGTATCGACTCTGACAAGTAGCTGCTCTGCACGTGACAAATATAAAACAGCCTCAAGTCCTCCTTCCTTTGTAACTACCTGCCTCAACTCTTCATCCGCTCCCAGTTTTGATATGCAGTAAGCTGCGTATTGACGAACTTCAGTATCAGAGGAACTTGATAACGCAATGAGAAGTGGAATTGCATCTTCATCAACGAATGAACGGTGGGTGGCCACGCATGTTGATAGGTTAGCTAACGCGAGCATTGCGAACCGTCGTATTTGTATAGGAATTGTTGAACTCCTAGCAAGTGAACATAGTGGCTCTAAAGCACCTGACTTGACTATTTCTTCACGATGAGGCTCATGTGTGCACAAGTTTCCAATCCCGAAAGCACCGACACGTTGACAAGCAGTATCATCTGAGAGAAGGAGAGAAAGAAATAATTGATGCCCACCCGTCTGAACTATTCGATCAGAGACAAGCTCTTCATTGCTTGCTGCAAGATTCGCAAGAAGTCTACCGGACTCGCGTTGAACCTCTACGAAACGTGATCGCATAACAGACACGCATGGCCGAATGCCTCCTGCTTCAATCCCTATAATTGCTTGATGTTCTGCTATTTCTGAAATATTTGCCAACGCAGCACTACTTTGGCTAGCAATAAACATATCATCAGATTGCATCAATTGAATAAGAGGTAATATTGATCCGCATTTTGAAACTTCATACTTGTTTTCATCGCTTTGAGTTAAGTTACAAAATGCGGCGGTAACTTCACGTAAAGTTTCAACGTCTTCTGAGGCGAGCAAACTTCGAAGAGGTTCCAGAGCACCCTCTTGAACTATTTTTATTCTAGCTTGAGCTGATACACTGAGTCCTCTCATGGCTGCACATGCCTTTGATTGTACATCAACATCTTGGCAGTATAACAAAGAAATAAGTGGTTGAATGCCACCATTTTTTAAAATAAGTTCATGATTTGTTGGATTGCTGCTCAAATTTGAAAGTGCGCATCCAACATAGTATTGCGACATTACATCAGGTGTAAAGTTTGCTGACGAGAATATGGCGCCTAAGCCGTCATTATCAAGAATAATTTGATGGTTTGCGATCGTCGCAGAAAGATTTGCCAACACTAAAACTGCGTAGCGACGGGCTTCTATTTGACTCGATGCACTTTTTGCTAACGCAATTACAAGAGATATGGTATCGCATTTAGCCATTATTTGTTCTTGTGATAAAACCGTTGTTGATAAGTTGGCCAGGCATAATGCTGCGAACCGTTTACAGTTGATTTCTTCTTTCTTCAAAGCATCCGTCATACAATCTAAAATACCCTCTTGAATCAATACTCCTTGGAATTTTATGTTTGCAGCTAGATTTGAAAGGCCACGAATAGCTTCTCCTTTACATATTAAGTCTTCTGATTTACTGAGAGCCATTAATGGAGCTATCCCCTTCTCCGAAAAGAAACGTTCGTGAATATCTGAAACCTCCAATAAACTTGCAATTGCGCTGGACGCATGACGTTCAACTTCCACGTCATTCGCTAGAAGTAAAGATAAAACAGAAGATATTGCTCTATCACAAATTTCATCTTTGTTTTCTTCCATGCATGATAAGCAATTGAATGCACCAGCAACTTCTCTAAGCAAATAAATATCTCGTCGGTCTGATGCAGAACGTGTTATTAGAATGAGAGGATCAATGATACCTAGACGCACCACTTCGATGCGATAGTTTGGATCAATACAAATACTCCGAAGAGCGGCTAATGCTTTTCTTTGGGCGTCAATCTCATCACAACATGCTAACGAAACTAGAGGTGTTATAGCACCTTCCTGAACAATATCACCTCGATGACAACTGTTGGAGGCAATGTTCGCTAACGCAAAGGCCGCAAATTTACAACAGTCAATATCTGCTTCGGAACTTTTCAACAAAGTTACAAGAGCGGATACGCCGCCAAGCTCAACGATGCATAAGTGATTTGCAGGATCAGAAGATAAATTACCAATTGCTATGGCACAGTATTGTTTACCTAGATAGTCGGCACATTGACTTCCTTGCTCGTCGTTTTCTCGCTTTAAGTACGAAATTAACTCCATCGCGGTTGCCCCATCCTGACCAATCTTAACACGGCACCTTGCAGCGGATGAAACATTAGCAATAGCCAACGCAGAAAATCGTTGAGCTTCGATGTCTGGTGTACTGGAAAGTAAAAGTACGAGTGTCTTTATTCCTCCTTTTTCGAAAATTTTCAAAAGAATATCATCATCATCATTATCATCACCCTTTACGCTTTCAATGTTCGTGACTTCTTTTTGTCTAGCGGTAGTAGACAGCTCGGCAAGACCAAACGCAACTTCCCGATGATCACGCGGACGCCGCGCACGGCGGCCTTTTGCTATTAATGCCTCTAGCAGTTTGCCCATGGCTTTTTGAAAGTGGAGATGTTGTAGGCAACACTCTTTTCTTTATAAAAAGATCAGCGGTACACAAAACATTGCAACTTATAGCCATATAGTCTGTGCCAAATTATTACTTTACTTGGCGTAATCTCTCAAGTGGAGGATGAAAGTTCTAAGTCGTGAAAGCAGCGGTTAAAATAAAATTTACAGTCCTCATCTTCCGTTCAATCTATTCTAAATTAATAAAGATAATCTCGAATGTACAAGCTTCTTCGCTGCCCTCTATTTATGAACGAACGTATCAGATAGACTTAGTATCATGAACTTAATAAATTCTTTCGTAATATGATAAAGTTCGACAAGTAGATATCTCGTTTGAATATGATCATGGACTGCACCTACTTCAATAAGGGATATAATCCTGTATAATCATTGATTCCTGTCTCTTAAAAATAATTACGCTTATTCAAGCATTCGCAAAGTTTATTAATTCTTTTTAAGAGTGGACCTATTTTTTTAATGGGTTGAATAAATTTTCCTGCTTTATCAGTCAATGGATCAGAAGTTAGAAGAAACAAAATTAAAGTTTTCTTTCATTACATTTTTTAAAAATATTTTTGATGAGATAATTCAAAGTTGTCGTTGCATATATTCGAAAAATGCTACTAATTTTTTATTTTCAATAAAATGTGCATCAACCCATAAACAATCTTCTTTGATCGCCAAACTAGCTCCTTTCCGAAACGAATCCGTATTGGTGATATAGAATTTATTGTGGTATTTGAACTTCAACTAATACGAAAGCTAATTGAATGACACATTTCTCGGTCGAAAACCGCCCGTTTCACTGAATGTGATCGTTAGAGGAACTTCAACTGATTTCTTCTCGCGAAACCTTCGATAAACTAAAATAAGGAGAACAAATATTATTCCAATACCAGCAACACCACTTATCAGCTGAAACCACTTATTAAAATAGAAATAATCATTGCCATCTTTTTCATTTTTTGCTGTTGTAGACGTTTCAGTAATCAAATTAAAGCGATCTTCCACGGAGGGAAACATCGACACAATTACTGATGGATCACCAGTTGGTATTATTGACGGGCTAGATGATGGAGTAGTCGATGGAGTAGAGGAAGGCGTCGAAGACGGGCTCGATGATGGCGCAGTCGATGGAGTAGCGGAAGGCGTCGAAGACGGGTTCGATGATGGCACAGTCGACGGTTTAGCGGAAGGCGTCGAAGTCGGGCTCGATGATGGCACAGTCGATGGAGTAGCGGAAGGCGCCAAAG
>Ga0213867_1000869_pt1 | contig 13456 bp, 11 predicted proteins | sample PICome_12_FD_160120 | JGI IMG/M metagenome (GOLD analysis project Ga0213867, IMG submission 160120) | Coastal seawater microbial communities near Pivers Island, North Carolina, United States - PICO540 | ecosystem: Environmental > Aquatic > Marine > Coastal | place: USA: North Carolina... | reverse complement strand
TTGCCGGTATACTCGGAAAGGAGACGCTCAAAGACATGGGCTTTGAAAAACGAAACGACTTTATCCTAAAACAATTTGAAAATATGAAACTTAATACTTGATCAAACGCATACCTGCATAATTAGGGGTGAATCAAAAATGGAACTGAATTCGGCAAAAGCAACCCGAGCCCATGCGCCCCTACTGCATGTATTCCCCGGAATTTTAGCGGGCCTAACACTTTCCAACGCGTTCCCGACCACTCAAAGCTGGCTTATCCTTATGACATTTGTTACCGGGGCGGCGAGCTATTATATATCCAAAAGAAAACCCGAATCTCTCCTCTGGATAATGACTTTTATCGTCAGCAGTGCTGGCTTGTTTTGGTTTTACGGTTCACTCAGGCTGCCCCAAGAACCCGCGGCCGCCTTTCGAACACTGCCCGAGCGAGAGCTCTCACTTGAGCTTACAGTGAAAAAAACCTTCCGCAGCACAGTAAGTAAAGACTCTATAAAGGGTATCGGGCTTGTGACCCAAGCGCCGGACATGCGCCCAGATCTCATGGGCAAAGCCATTTATTTCCAACTAAGAGATTACAAGAAAAACAAGCGATCTGTTCCCAAAGGCTCCATCATCCTGGCTCGAGGCATCCTCAATCCTTGCCCAACACCACAAAAAACAGACGACTTCTACAGCTTCTTACGCCAACAAAATGTATTTTATTGCCTAGAACGCGGACAAGTCATTGCAGCGCGAACAAATAACTCCGACACGATAGCGATGCTCGCTCAGCTACACAGGCAATTTTTAAAAACTTTACAGCTAGGCATCCCCAATGAGGCACCTGCGTGGGCCATCTATCCAGCCATCTTACTGGGCTACAAAGCGGAACTAAGCCCCGAGCTGAAAAGTTACTTTCAACGCAGCGGGACACTCCATTTGTTTGCGATTAGCGGCCTGCACATCGGCATCGTAGCCGCCATTATTTTGCAAGCCTTGAGTTTACTACGGCTGCCCACAGTCTATGCTGGCTTCCTCGGCCTGGGCATCACCTTGCTATTTGTACTCACAACAGGATCGCCCCCATCTGCTGTGCGCGCATTTGCGATGATCGCCTTTTACTGGATCAGCCTCTTAATCGGACGCCAAAGGTCGGCGCTGGCGGCATGGACGGCATCTGCGCTCATCATCTTAATCATCGACCCACAGCAACTGTGGAATATTGGCTTCCAGCTCTCCTACAGCGTCGTCTTTAGCATTTTATTACTGGGTCTGCCATTACACCAATATCTGCTCCGAAAATTAAGTCCGCACCCAGCCATACCCGTTCACAGTCTCACACGGTGGCAAAGATTCCAACAAATACTCTTTGAAAAATGCAGCCTGCTGTTTGCGGTGAGCCTGTCAGCATGGATTAGCAGTGCCCCCCTGAGTTTAAGTCTCTTCGGCATGCTCGCCGTCAACTCAATTTTGGTCAATCTACTCCTCGTCAATTTTGCGGCACTGGTACTACTAACGGGCCTTCTCTCTATCGGCTTTGGACTCGTCGGCTGCGCCTTCATCAGCAAATTTATAAATCATGCCGCTTGGCTGCTGATCGAATGGATGCTCAGTATCATTCAAGTCAGCACCCAACTGCCCGCCAGTGCCCAAAACACTCTTAGTTTATCTCCGAAAATAGCGTACGCTGCCTTGATCGCCTATGGCGCAAGTTTACTATGGCTACATCACCACCCCCAGCGAAGTCAGTCGTGGCGCGTGTGTATCCCAATTTTGATGATGCTCACATTTTTAAGTGTCAATTACTGGGTGCAGAGATGGTAAACAAACTTCGATTGTTCGGCAGAACCAAGTGCTGCAAAAGCATCATAGCTTACGCTTTACATAGGCGATCAGTTGCCGCACAATCGGGATGCGCTTATACACGATATCCGTGGGGTCCCAATAGTCTTGATGAAAGATCACCTGCCCCTCAGCGTTGAAGCGCATGCGCGACATCCCGATTGATTCTTCCCAAGTGCCCTTGGGCGTCTTTTTGAAGTCCAAGCGCATCGTCCAATCAAAGTAAAAATCAATCCCCTTGCGCAGCACATTATTAAAAACAAACTCAGCCCCTTCAATCGGCGCCATGCCGGCCACCATGTATTCCTCGATCTCCGCGGCCGTGCTCAGTTGTTTAAAGGCATCGCGAAAGTAGACGCTTTCAGCATACACCTTTTGGATATTTTCTCGCAAATTAGCTTCCGTGTACTGCTCAAATAAAGCCATCATCGGCTGCAACATCGCCGCCTCCTCAGCAGAACCTGGAGTCGGCAGCTGGGTTAAATCAGTCTCAGTACGGGCGAGCGCAGCACGGTAAGCTGCATCGGGAACGGTTTGGGTATGCATGGTGGAAGCTGTCTGACAGCCAAAACTAAAGAATAAGAGCAGCGCACTTAAAATCAGCACGCCATTGCGGAATAACTTCATAGCATAAGATCGTACCTTGCACGCATTCCTTACCATGGAAATTTAATAACCCCAGACGCAAAACATCTGCAATTACTACTGAAATCATCCGATAAAACAATTTATACGGATCAAATACATATCTATAGAACGGATGTCATCATGCGACAATTCCTACACTACGTTATTCTGATGATCACTAGCTAAATAGTGCAATTAGAGCGGCTGACATTGACTTGCCTGCGCAAATGCGTCTTCAGTGTAAGTTCAACTGCGCTGTGCCCGATGCAGTTAGGACTCTGAATTAAGATTATGAAAATTGGACTCTATTTGGCCGAAAAACGTTTACTGCCCGATTCCATCATTCGCGCGGGCATTTGCAAACTCCTCAAAGCACGATTACGCGAAATCGAAACAAGCGGCCTCACAGCTAATGATTGGATCGATCGTGTGCAAGATCGTCCCATTGCGGAAAGTACCGACGCGGCCAATGAGCAACATTACGAAATCCCAGCGCCCTACTTTCAAACGGCACTCGGCCCGCACCTCAAATACAGCGCCGGCTACTGGCCCAGCCCTTTAACGGATCTGGCAGCCTCGGAAGCCGCCATGCTCAAACGCTCCTGCGAGCGTGCTGACTTGCAAGATGGACAGCGCATTTTAGAACTTGGATGCGGTTGGGGATCGCTGAGCTTATGGATGGCAGCTCACTACCCCAAGAGCCACATCACAGCGATCAGCAATTCGCACTCCCAGCGCAGCTTCATCTTAGCGCAAGCCCAGCAGCGGAGCCTGAAGAATCTCAGCGTCATCACCAGCGACATCAACGATTTCACACCCGAAGAAAACCAATTTGATCGGGTTGTCTCGGTCGAAATGTTTGAGCATGTACGCAACCATCAGCGCTTATTTGAACGCATCCATAATTGGCTCAAACCCGCAGGCAAAATCTTCATTCACATCTTTGCCCACAAACACTACAGCTATTTATTTGAAAGCCGCGATAGCCGCGATTGGATGGCCCGCTATTTTTTCACCGGCGGCGTCATGCCGGCGGCCGACTTACTGCCAGCAGCCGCACAGCCCCATTTTGAGCTAGAATCCAGTTGGCAGGTCAACGGGCGTCACTACAGCCGCACCCTTGAAGCCTGGCTGGAAAAACAAGACGCCAACGAGGCGACTGTCATCCAACAATTGCAGCCGGTCTATGGCAAATCCACGCACACATGGGTGCAACGCTGGCGCATCTTCTACATGGCCTGCTCCGAGCTCTTTGGCTACAATCAGGGGGAAGAATGGTTCGTGATGCACTACCGATTGGCTAAAAAAGACTGAGTCTCGCGAAAAGATGCAAACACAAGCAGCTCAACAAAAAATCGCCGTGGTCGGCTGTGGCGTTGCCGGCTTGACGGCCGCCTGGCTACTGCAGCGCCAGCATCAGGTTCATCTGTTTGAAAAGAACGATTACCTCGGCGGCCACACCCGCACACTTACAATCCCCTCCGGCCCTGATGCCGGCACCGCAGTGGACACGGGATTTATCGTGATGAATCACCGCAACTACCCGCTATTTTCCCAGCTGCTGGAACAATTACAGGTGCCACTCGATGCCAGCTCGATGACCTTTAGTTTTTACGATCAGGCCAGCCGCTACGGCTACTCGGGCAATCGCTTAACCAGTCTCTTCCCCTCCGCTAGTTATTATTTCCGCCCCCAACACCTGCGGCTAATCCGCGACTTGTGGCGTTTTGCGCGCATCGGTTATCGCGATCTCAACAGCGGTTTTTTGCAGGATAAAACCCTAGGGACGTACTGCCAGCAGCGAAACTTTAGTCGCGAATTCCTACAGCATTACCTCTACCCGATGGGTGCCGCCATTTGGTCCTCACCGGTCGAGCAAATGCAAGCCTTCCCAGCCCAGCCCTACCTGCACTTTTTAGAAAACCATGGATTGCTGCGCTTGACCAATCGCCCCCAGTGGAAAGTGGTGCGGGGCGGCAGCCGCCAATACGTGGAAAAATTAATCCGCGCATTTCAGATTCCGCCCAAATTAAGTGCGGCCCCCAAATCCATTCAGCGTAGTAACCAGGGCGTCATCTTACAACACGCGAGTGGCGAAAGCGAGCGCTTCGATCATGTAGTCATCGGCGCCCATGCGGATGAAGCGCTCAAACTGCTTGCTGATCCCAGTCCAGATGAACTCGCCAACCTGAGTCCCTGGCGTTATCAAGCCAACTCTGTAGTGCTACATACCGACACCAGTTTACTCCCCCCCAATCCCAAACTATGGTCGTCTTGGAATTTTATGCGAGTCCCCGATCGCCAGCAAAGCAGCCCGGTACAAGTCAGCTACTACATGAACCGCCTGCAAAACTTGCGCAGCGAAAAGGACTACATTGTCAGCCTCAACGCCCACAGCGCGATCGATCCCGACAAGGTCATCGATCGCACCGAGCTGTCCCACCCGCTCTACTCTTTTGAGAGCATGGCAACGCAGGCTCGCCTACGAGAGCACAATGGCGCTCGCAACACTTGGTTTTGCGGAAGTTACTTTGGCTACGGATTTCATGAGGATGCGGTGCATTCTGCGGTTGAACTGGCCGAACACTTTGGGATCTCGCTAACATGAGAGCCGCTAAACATCCGCTGCACAGCCAAGTTATGCGCGGTGAAGTTTTTCACGCACGCCTGGGCCCCAAAGAACATCAATTCCGTTACCCGCATACTTTTTTTTGCTTTGATCTGAGCGAGTTATCCCAAATCAGTCAGGCCTCAAGCTGGTTTAGCTATAATCAGCGCAACTTCTTGAGTCTGCGTGACCAAGATTATTTGTACGGTCAACAGCGTCCCATTGTAGAGCAGCTAGCGCACATCCTCCCCCCAGTCGAGGAGTCCCAATATCAGCACTGGCTAATCACCTCACCCCGCTATCTGGGCTATGCCTTCAATCCAGTCAATTTTCACCTAAGACTGGCGGACAAAAACTTAGTCGCCGTCGTTGCGGAGGTGAACAATACTTTCGGCGATCGGCATATTTATCCACTGACCTCACTGGAGCAAACCGCCAGTGATACTTGGGAAGCGCGCTGTCCCAAGGACTTTCACGTATCCCCCTTTAATGATCTGCAAGGGATTTATCACTTCCGCTTTCAATTGCGACCGGAAAGTGTGCGTTGCGAAGTGGACCTCCATCGTGATCAGCACTGTGTACTCAAGACATGGATCCAAGGACAAGGCCATCCCTTGACCACAGGTCACCTAGCAAAATACGCACTGGCCCACCCCTTCGATACCGCGCTCAACAGTCTGCCCAGAATTACTTGGCAAGCAGCCAAGCTGCATTATCTAAAAAAACTGCCCATCTTTGCACGCCCCAAACCGAGATCTCCCCAAAGCTTAAAAGACCGCGATCAGCCTGAGCCTTCCGAGAAAATTATTTGAACCCTCAGGCCAGATTAAACATGCGGAGACGGTCCATAATGATTTGTCTCAGGGTCCCCAGGCTTAAACAATAAAAGCAAAGCCAAGCCAAGGTTTGCGACTGGAACAAAAGAAAGCAACAGCCACCATCCAGAAAGTCCAATATCATGCAGCCGATGGATGCTGGCGAAAAATTCCAGTAGAGCTCCCAGCACGCAAATCACCACCAAAACCACTCCCAGAGCCAACATATTAGTCTCAATACTCAAAGCAGCGCCCAATAAAATAGTCAAAGCGATCGCCAGCGCCACAAAGCAGACATCCATTATGGTATGCAAAAAATAACCCCAGCGCCCGATGCGCCCTTGAGTCGAAAACTTTTTTCTTTGGCCCGGCATGCGAATCAAAAATTGGGGCCTCCCCACCAGCGAAATCCGCTCAAAGCTTAGCGCCCGCGCCGAATCTGTGACTGCTGAAAGTGAATCCGTACCCGATAGATACGTTTTTCACGGGTGATGATTTTAAACGTATCGCGATCGATTGCATCCGGAACCTCTTCCCGCTGTAGATCCACTAAGGCGTGAAAGCCACGCTCAGAGAAGATATCAATCAGCATGGCGAGCGCTTCCGGATTGTGAAAAACAGGATTTTCAGAATTGACCACTGCGATTCCCGAAATGGCGTGTCTTTCGACGATCGGCATGAAATCATGCTTCACAATGTCCACCACCTGCGCAAATAGCGCCCCCTGCTTTTCCACATAGGCATCTAGGCGATTAACCAACTCTTGACGCGCGTGCAGTGACAGTGAGCTAGCCACCCGAATCGGTGCCAACTGATCGTAAGTAGCCTCGTCCAACTCGAGCGAGGCCTGATAACTCAATTCTTCATCAATCCGCGCCCGCACCGTCTCAATCGATCCATGTGCATTGATAAAATGATAGAAGAAGATTTCCCGCAAATCTTTGAGGGCGTCGTAAGTCTTCTCCTTAAAGGTTCGATAGCGGCTAATGGCGGCCTCGCGATCGAGATCGGTGGCCCGTAGTTCGACCAATTCGCCCACTCCCGACTCAATCACCTCATCATTATGCGCCTTGGCTTGTTCGCCTCGATACAACTGTCGCCGTACGCTTTCCTTCTCATCCACAAACAACACCACAATGTGAAAATGCGGTTTCTTGAAAGCATCCGCTTGCGCTGTCCCAACAAAATTCTTACGCAGTTCAACTAACTTTGCATACAACTGCTTGACACACTCCACCTGCACCTTAGTCCGCGGGAAGCCATCCACCACCGCTCCGGTCTGGAAAATGGGATCCAATAATTTGCGTAACATGATTTCCACCACTTCACGATCGCCCACTAGCAGACCGGCATCTTTCATTTTCTCAGCTTCCTCACTCTGCAAGAGCGAACTCACCACGATGGGCGGAGCCGTCAAATTGCGGTACTGCATGATGAAATTCGTATTGGTGCCTTTGCCGGCTCCCGGTGCTCCGTTCAACCAAAAAATTTCCTTAGGAAAACGTAACTGGGCAGCCCCAAACTCATCCAACAATTTCGACCAAACTGCATTAAAAATAAGCTGCGCGTCTTTGACCTCCAAGTCTTCGACTTGCTGAGGATCCGGTTTGGGCTTGTTGGTGAAGTCAAGTTCGCTGTGCGCCTTCAAAGTGGTCATTATAGGTTTAATTAGAGAGTGGTCAGCAATTGGATTGCACGGATCGGAGTCGATCAACGATGCGAGTATTTAATTCGCCATTTTTGTAACACACAAATAACGAAAACGGAAAGTAAAAAGTAAGGCGCAAACCAATTCAGTGCTTCAATGAAGACCGTCTGCTGCTCAAATCGCGCACTCTCCACAGTGGATGGCTGCGCTTGTTGGCCAATTCCTAAATGCCAGATGAGCAGTGCATACAGCAATGCGACCAGGCCGTAAGCAATATTCGTCGCTAAACCTCGAAAGCTCAGCAAAGTCGCTCGCATCCGCGAAGGAGCAGATTGATTGAGATAATGGCTGACAAAGTAAGCGGTCATTTGCATTGAGAAGTACAGGCACAGCGCTGGCAGAATCCCCCAAAATGGAACAACGGCGGCCAGTCCCAGCAAGCCCAGCAGAATGAGCAAACTGGTTACACAAAAATTCACTTGCGGCGAATAAGCAGTCACCAAACGGCGCGCCAAATAAGGGACCGCCAAGCCCAAGAGTGCCATACCGGAACCAATCAAGCCAAAACTGGCGACCGGTAATCCGATCACCTCCCAGTATTGACTGGCCAAAGTCAAAAATTGACGAATGACGCTGTCAAAAATCATGGCACTGAGGATCACTGCAAAGACCAAGGAAGATCGCAAAATCCAGCGCCCAGCTAACAATACTTGCAACCAAGTACGGCGTAAATGTGCCGAATTGGATACGCTCGGAGAGGTCAGCTGATTACTGGGTTCTTGCATGCGATACGCCATCCAGCATACCACCAAGGAGGACAGCAGCGTTAAAAAAACTGGTAATTTTACAAAAGCAGCAGCATCCACCGTGAGCTGGTAGCCCCAATAGGCACACAGCGACTGCAGCCAGCTGGGATCATAGGCTGCTGCCCCTAACATTAAAGCAAAGAAAAACGCGATGGATGTGGCCTGTTGCACTCGCACGAGAACAGCGCTCCACTCGGATGCCAAGCCCGCCGCCTGTAATGAGTCATAGCAGAGCGCTTCATCGGCCCCACTAGCCGCCGCCTCTGCCAGACCGCTCAAAATACGATTCATGGCCAACAAAAAAAATGCAAAAGCGCCGCCCCCAACTGGCGTTAGCAGCAACAGACTCATCTCCAAAACCATACACAGCGCAGCAAAACGCACTAGTTTTCTGCGTCCGAGCGTATCAGCCAGTGCGCCCGAAGGCAGTTCGCACAGCACAATGGTCATCGCCCACAAGGCATTCAAAACCCCAAATTGGGCCAAACTCATCCCCAAGTCCAAAAAAAGTAAGGCGTAGATTGGATAATAAAAGCGGGCCGAAAATGCGACCCGAAATAGAATGAATCGGCGAACATTCTGACGGGCGGACAATTCATCCATGAAGGCTCGCCTCCTTCTCTGCGCTCGCGATCGCTCGCTGAGCGTCCATCAGCACTGGCCGCCAGCTTTCTGGATCCTCGAAGTAGCGCCACGTACAGTCGTTGAGCTGTGTCCAGTAATCGTCGAGTAAATACCTTGCAGAGGAGTGCATTGAAGAAATATTAGCCACATCAATAAAACAACAGCAACAAAGCGTGCCTTGGCTGCCACCATCAGCTATGAGGGCAATCGAGCCGCTGTCAATGGATCGCCGTCAGCTAATCCACAAATTTAGGACTGCCTGACAGCATTTGGGAATTTTCTGGTTTGCCAAGCAGTAAAAAAGCCGCCAACACACATTAAACTCCACAAATTTCAATCATCATGACAGATCCTAAACCTGTAAAAAAAGTTGCCATCCTCACTGCCGGAGGTCTGGCCCCCTGCTTATCATCCGCCATTGGTGGCCTGATTGAGCGCTACACTGAGCTCTACCCAGAAATTGAAATTCTCTGCTATAAGAGCGGCTACAAAGGCCTACTACTTGGAGACAGCATCCTTGTCGATGAAAGCATGCGAGCCGGAGCGAGTATATTGCATGCGCATGGCGGTAGTCCGATCGGTAATAGTCGTGTCAAACTCACAAATGTCAAAGACTGTGAAAAGCGCGGCCTCATTCAGCCCGGCCAAGATCCCCTCAAAGTGGCCGCGGAACAGCTGACGAAAGATCAGGTGGATGTTTTACACACCATTGGTGGCGACGATACCAACACGACTGCCGCCGATTTGGCCGCTTACTTAGCTGAGAATGCCTATGCGCTGACTGTCGTCGGCCTACCCAAAACCATTGATAATGATGTGCACCCCATCGCGCAAAGTCTAGGCGCTTGGACCGCCGCCGAGCAGGGCGCGCAATACTTTGAGAACGTGGTCGCCGAGCACAACGCGAACCCGCGGATGTTGATCATTCATGAGGTGATGGGCAGAAGCTGTGGCTGGCTAACAGCGGCAACGGCGGAAGCCTACCGCAAACGTCTGGATCTATTGGACTGGATGCCCGAAATAGGCCTGAGCCCAGAGCGTAAAGACGTCCATGCCATTTTCATTCCGGAAATGCAGATCGACATCCAAGCAGAAGCCAAACGGCTGCGCGCCCTCATGGATCAACAAGACAATGTGAATATTTTCATCTCCGAGGGCGCCGGCGTTTCCTCGATTTTACAGGAAATGGAGGCCGCCGGCGAATCCGTTCCGCGCGACGCCTTTGGGCATGTCAAACTCGATGCCGTCAATCCAGGCAAGTGGTTTGGCGAAAAATTTGCAAAATTGATCGGGGCCGAAAAAGTACTGGTGCAAAAGAGCGGTTACTTTGCCCGTGCGGCGGCGGCCAATGCCGATGACATTCGACTCATCAAAAGTTGCACCGACCTCGCCGTCGACTGCGCAGTGGTGGGAGAAAGTGGCGTGATTGGGCATGATGAAGCCGATAGCAATCGCCTAAAAGCCATTGAATTCCCTAGAATTGCCGGCGGCAAAGCCTTTGATATCGATACGCCTTGGTTTGAAGAGCTGCTGGCAGCGATTGGACAGCCCAAAGGGGCTGCAGTGGTGGAAAGCGCCCACCCTTAGACTGCACGCACAGTACTCCACTGACGACAGCGACACGCGATCGCGAATAGAACGTAATGAGAGTGCCGCTTTATCTACGTCCGGCACAGGAAGCCTTTGCTCATTATTGGAAGATCATCCTGGCCTTCCAGTTAATGAGTTTTTGTCTGGTGATCGCCTACTATCAGTCCAACTGGCTGAGAACTGGCTTTCTGCAAATTGCTGAATGGAAACACAACAGCGGTCTCCTCTTCGTCATACTCACCACCATTGCCAGCGGCTTACTACTGCCAGAACTCTTCAAGCGCCTCTTCCTGCCAAGCACCCGTAGCCTAAGCCCGAGGGAATGGCTGCATCAATTGATTTTATGGGCTGTTATCGGCCTGCTAGTTGATCATTTTTACCAATTTCAAGCTCATTTTATCGGACAAGAGGCCAATGCGCTGAATGTGCTGGCCAAAATACTACTCGATCAGTTCGTATTTGCCCCGTTTATCATACTGCCCTTTATTGTCATTTGGTTCGCGCTGGATAAGGCCATGTATCGTCCCAAAATCTGGCTGCAGTCCTTAAATGTAGGAATGATCTGCCGACGTGTCGCCCCAATTTGGTGCACCAGCCTCTGCTACTGGCCGCTCATGCTGGTCGCCATCTATGCCCTGCCCAGCGATCTGCAATTTCCACTCTTTCTGCTCGTCAATGCCGCCTACAGCGTCCTCATGATTTACATCGCAAAAAAAACCGCAGGCCCTGAATAAGGGCTGCGGTTTTTGATGGGAAAAGATAAAAATTAACTCCGCTTTGAGAGCACCTGGGATTCGTAGGCCTTAACAGACTCTAGCAATTGAATTTCACCGGGAACGTTGTTACGCTCACAGAAGGTCTCCCAAACCACAGACCAAGGTAAGGCTTTGGCGCGCTCAAGCAAAGCCAAACGCGTGGTGTAATCACCCGCAAGCTCAGCCGCCTTGAGTTGCTCAGTTGGCTCTAGCAGTGCACACAGTAAACTCTTTTGCGCCGAGCGGGTACCGATTGACCACGCGGCAATGCGATTGATCGAAGCGTCAAAGAAATCCAACCCGATATGCGTGCGCCCGAGTGCGTCACAACGGACCAATTCTTGCATAATTTGCTGGGTCGCATCATCGAATAAAACAACATGATCGCTATCCCAGCGCACTCCGCGAGAGACGTGCAACAATAACTCCGGCACATAACGCAGTACGGAGGATATTTTGTCAGCGAGCCACTCCGTCGGGTGAAAGTGTCCGGCGTCCAAGCACAGTGCAATCTGCTTTTGGATTGCGTAGCCCATGTAAAACTCATGTGAACCCACCACCATGCTTTCGGAACCAATCCCAAATAACTTACACTCCACCGCATCAATATTGTGGGCGGGATTTAAAGGCTCTGCCAGCACACGGTCCAAACTTTCACCCAAGCGCTGACGATAGCCCTGGCGGTCGACCGGTAGATCCTTCATTCCATCTGGCACCCAAATGTTGGTGACCGCTGCAGTTCCCAGCTGCTCCCCCATGGAGGCCGCAATTTTCCGACTGCGTTGACAGTGTTCGATCCAAAATTCACGAACGCCGGCATCGGGATGGCTGAGCGTGAAGCCGTCATCTGCCAGCGCGTGGGAAAAATTGGAAGGATTGAAATCTAATCCGAGCTGATTGGCTTTGGCCCAATCAATCCAACCCTGAAAGTGCTGCAGCTCAATTTCGTTGCGGTCCACCTTCTGACCTCCGAAATCCCCGTAGATGGCATGCAGATTTAAACGATGCTTTCCCGGGAGAAAAGATAAAACCTGTTCAATATCCTGCTTTAGCTCATCAATCGAGCGTGCCTTACCGGGGTAATTACCTGTAACTGAGAGCCCACTGCCTAAAGCACCTGCGCCCTGCTCAAAGCCCACGACGTCATCGCCCTGCCAACAATGCAGGGAAATGGGTGTTTTGGCTAATTGCTCCAGCGCCTGTTCAACGTCTACGCCGATCGCGGCATACATTTCTTTAACTTCTTGATACATAATAAATCTGTGATTGGGGTGATTGAAGCAGCAACTATAAAGCACCCATCGCAAGATTAAAATACACTCAATGACATTGAGTTTGCACTTTTTGACATAAAGTATTTCATTATAACAATGGAATCCATCAAAAGTAGTTATCTACGCTATCAGCCAACGACGCCCGTTTTGAATAACTGGGGTTGGCGACTGGTGCATGCTGGACGTCAAACCGCGCTCTCGAATTCAAAATACCCGAACGAAGGGCACCCGCTGAGTTACCTTTTTGACAAGGAAGGAATCCGTACATTAAATGAATATCAATTCGTCTTTATCACGAAAGGTAGTGGACAGTTCGAATCCAAAAGCCAAGCAAAGCGCAAGGTGGATGCCGGCCAAATCCTAGTGCTTTTCCCAGGAGAATGGCATCGCTACCAGCCACAAGCGGACACTGGCTGGTCAGAATACTGGATGGGCTTTGACGGCACAGAAGCGGCCCGCATCATGGCGACATTCTTTTCAGCTCAAGATCCCATCATTTCCATGCAGCACAATGCGGGGCTGATCCCGCTTTTTGAGCAGATCATCGCAGAGCTCAAGCAACCCGCACCGGAACAAGCCACCATCCTCGCGAGTCTCATTCCGCAGACCATTGCCCGCATCCTATCGGCGCAGCAGGCGCTCAGTAGCCAACAAAATGCTGAGAGCTTGTTGGTCAACCGAGCCACAACCCGCATGCTACAGCAATTGTCCCAGCCCTGCGACCTACAGCAAATGGCCCGTCAGCTCGGTATAAGCTACTCCAGCTTTCGTTTCGCCTTTAAACGCCAAACAGGCTACTCCCCCCGTGAATACCATAATTTAATGCGCTTAAATCGCTCCAAAGACCTGCTACAAAACGGCCATTTGACCATCAGCGAAACCGCGGAC
>Ga0213867_1000868_pt1 | contig 13473 bp, 24 predicted proteins | sample PICome_12_FD_160120 | JGI IMG/M metagenome (GOLD analysis project Ga0213867, IMG submission 160120) | Coastal seawater microbial communities near Pivers Island, North Carolina, United States - PICO540 | ecosystem: Environmental > Aquatic > Marine > Coastal | place: USA: North Carolina... | reverse complement strand
GAAAAAGGAATCTAAGAAAACCACAATGACAGGTAAACCGATGTCGGATATTGAAATCAATCCGAAATCAGAGGAAAAGTAAATGCGAACTCTTGTCGAACTGACAAAGATAACAGAAGAGGAACTACCACCAATCTATTGTGACATGGATCAAGTTATATGTGACTTTATTGGTGGGTATGAAAAACTCACTGGTTTAGATTTTGCCAAGTCTGACAAGGATGAGCGGTGGGAAGCTATCACAGGTAAAAAAGATTTCTGGGCAACACTTGATTGGATGCCTGGTTCTGACAGAATGTGGAAGTTGATTAACAAATATAATGCAAACATTTTGTCTGCATATTCAAATAGAGATGCAAACAGTAGGACGGGCAAGAAGAAATGGTTGTCCAAGAATGCAAAACCTACTGGTAGAGTGCATCTTGTTATGAGAGCAGATAAACAGAAATATGCCACAACTGGTGGTAAACCTAACATTTTGATTGATGATTATATCAAAAATATCAAAGAGTGGGAGAACGCTGGTGGTATTGGGATTCATCATCTGAGTCCAACACAAACCATTGCTCAATTGAAGAGATATGGATTTAGATAAATAGAAGAGATAAACTCTTAAACAAGGAGAAAGACTATGGCCCTATGGGGAAACACAGATGCAGATGAAGCCAAACCTAAGTTCTTCACTGCGGCACAAAAGAAAGATGTTTTTGCAACATCAAGAGGTTGGGTTCAACTAAACGGCAAAGGACTTGAAGAAGTCATTTGTGCAATTGGTGGACTTGCAACTTCAATTGCTGGTGCTGACATCAACTCATCAGAGTTTGTTACTACATCATTTGACGTAAGTGCTGGTGGTAACATTGATGTTAGACTCGTATTTAACGAGAAAATTACTGTTGTAACAACTGGTGGTACACCAACAATTACTGTTACTAACTCGCAAGCAGGAGGCGGTTCTGCCGCTACATTGTCTGCAGCATATCAGTCTGGTTCTGGTACAAACAAACTTGTATTCAGACATACAATTGGTGCTGCCGGATCAACTGTTTCTGCTGATGACGTATTGTCAATTGCTGGACAGAACATTGCATTGAATAGTGGAACAATCAAGGATACTGGTACAACAGTTAACTCTGGTGTTGCAGTTCCTGCTGGTACTGCCACTATCACAGCGGTTGCATAAGTAGTATAAACAACGGAGTATATAATGGCAAAGAATGATAAGACACTTGGTGTCAATGATATTGATAAGAAAAAAAAGGAACTGGAATCTGACTTGGAGAAAATCCATAGTCAGATTCAGAACCTTGACAAAATGAGGGTGCAGTTGACAGCACAGGGTAACGCCATTAATGGTGCAATCCAACAGTGTGATTTGTTTCTGTTCCAATTAGGTGAGTCGAATCCCGACAGTAGCATTCCTTCACAAGAGACAAACCCAGCAATCAATGCTGTAATGTCTTGAAGGTTTTAACAATTTAGGAGAAAACAAATGGCAGATAAAAAAATTACTGCACTTACAGACTTGGGTAACGCAATTGCATCAGAAGATCTTCTTCATGTGATTGATGATCCATCAGGCAACCCTGTAAACAAAAAGATTTCGGTTGCAAACTTTTTTAATAACATCCCTACATACATTGCTTTGGATGACACTGTTCACTTGTGTGATACAGTATCAGAAGTGATTGATGTAACTAAATCTATTACACACATTAACACAACTGCTGGCGCTCACGCTGGTACGATGGCAGATGGAACTAATGGACAAATCAAAATCCTCACAATGATTGTGAAGGGTGGTTCTAACAATTCAGTTGTAACTCCTACTAATCTTACAGGTGGAACTACAATTACCTTTGATGCCGTTGGTGACACAGCAACTTGTCTATTCACTAACAATAGTTGGGTGGTTCTTGCACTTAACGGTGCAGTAGTAGCATAAGGAGATAAACTATGACAGTACGAATGGGTGCTAACGGTATGCCAATGCCGGAAAAAGTAGAAGAAAAGAAAGAGGAAGTACTTCAAGAAATTCTAGAAGTAAATCCCAATAAGAAAAAGAAAAAAGCAGATACCGATGAATTATCATCTGAGTGGGATGCTGAAGAGGTAGAAACCGATGAAGAATTTTAATCAATATATTGCTGAGAAAGCAACAGACGCTGGTTATCCAGTTGATGGTTCTGACTTCACTAACGATCTTGCCAGACCAGAAACCGTTGCAAGAATTAATGCATTCCTTGGTTCAATGGGTAAAATGGAATATCTTGTTCCAGAACACGCAATGAATAAGATGCAAGAGAAACTTGCAAGACTTGGTATTCAGTTCGATATGCCTGACTTGTCAGAAGATGGCGGCGAAGTATCTGTACCAATTACAGTATTTGGCGGTAGAGCAGGCGAAGATGATAATGGTGAAAAACTTGATGACGATGGTATCTCGCATAAGGTTGAAGGCGGAATATCCCTTAAAATTATGCATGAGAAAACAGCAGCGGGAACTCATTTTATTAGTGCAAAACTCGTTTAACGGCGGGGCATTATGTTTGAGAAACTAAGTAATGATAATATCACGATGTTTGCAATCAAACATTATGATAATCCACAGTGTGAAGGTGAATTGGAGTTCCATGATGACATGAAGCGCTTTAAGTATATAAAGCGTTTGTTGAGAAAGTATCAAGATTCTGGTGAATTAAAGGAACGATTGATACTGAATCATATGACAGTCATTCATAATTTGTTTGGAGCAGATGCTGGTTCAACACTACTATTGTTCAAGATTGAACCAGAGTTTTGGGGCATACTGAAAACCTTTATGGTTTTTCTGAATATGTTACCAGAAGGCGAACTAACAGAAGTCATTGAGGACGAAAAAATAAAAGAGGTATTAGAGAAACTATAATGGGTAGAGCGATAGATTTATTTGTAACGTACCGTTTCATTAGACTGCTTACAACTACTTTTACAGATAGTGATGCTTACAAGATGGGCATCATTGATGAAAAGGGTAGACGCACAGATATGAAACTGGTTACAAAAAAAGAAAAAAATGCGTATACGGTTTTGCACAAACTGGTATTTAACATCAAAAAGATTTTTGAGAAAGTGCCTGGGTTGAGATCAAAACTTGGTACATATGCTGCTGCTCTATTTCTTCTCAAAGATACCTTCAAGGAACACATTGAAGACCCACATATGTTTGAAAAAGAGTTCCTAAAATATCTCAAAGAAAATAACATTGAACTTGATGACAGCATCACAGAGGAAGTAACTCTGGACGATGGTAAACTGTCAAAGGGTATCTATGTTCTAACACAGGATGTTGTTACAACAGAAGAAGATGACGATGAGATAAGTGCCGTAGAAGGCGATGAAGTAGAAGTTTTTGAGGATACTCCACCAACAGATACTATTCTTGGTGTAGATGTATTCTCTGTAATACACAAGAATACAAAGCAGAAGATATTTGTTTCTGCTGAAGATATTAAGGAATTAGATATAGGGGATCTATTATGAGTCTAAAATTCGATGACATTATGAAGAGATTTTATTCTGACCCTAAACTGGGCATTCAGACAGAGGACGTACCTACTAACAACGCAAGTAGTGGTGCTGTCGATTTGTCACCAGATGCACAGATGAAGAAAAAGAAGAAAAATCCTTATGATGGCAGAACTAAGGAAGCACGACAATTTTACAAACGTATGGCAGAACGCAGAGCAAAGAGAGAAGCAATGAAATCAAAACTCGCACAGAAAGTTCAAGAGAATACTTTGGAACGTGCATCACACCTTTCAGAAGATAATGTAGATGTTATCAAAGATATTGTAAAGAACAAACAAAACAAGAATGTTAAATTCAAAGATGGTAGCATGAAAGTTGATTTGTTTACTGCATCTGCTGTATCACAGGTTTTTGACATGGTTAATAAATCTAACCAAGAGAAGATGAGGAAACTTATCAACGGTAAGAAGGCAGAGTTTATGAAGATTTCTGACTTTGCGTTGTCAAAAATAAAGTAATGAAAACCTTCAAAGAATATTCCAGAGGTTATGCTCTTGGTACATACCAAGGTATTGCAGACTTAAACGCAGCGGTAGGAGACAGTCCTATATCTAAGGCAGACTTAGATGGCGTTGAGAAGTATGCAGACAGACTATATAAATCTAGGGGGATAGATGTTGAGTTTACTCGACATTTCCTAGACAGGGTGAACGATGCAAGAAACAAGAAACAAATTACTGTGGCAGAACTTATTCGATTGTTTAAGCAGTCTTTTAAGAAGTACGGTAAGAAAATTGCCCAGTTGGGCCCAGATGCCGAAGCAGTCTTAAATGATATGCAGACGGACATCAATATGCCGTTTGCTCTAAAATGGGATGGTAAAGAGTTGGATTTAATTGCAAAGACTGTAATGAGAAAACCTAACTTTGCAACCTCTAACCAGAAACTATCCTTTTGATAAAGGAGAACATGAATGCCGCCTCGTAATCACAAACAGTGGTTATCTAAACCACCAGTAGAATACATTTCTAGTGAATGTTATAATAACAACGACATCTTCAAAATGGAACAAGAAGAAATATTCAGTAAAGTCTGGATACCAATGTGCCACATCAGTGAGATGTACGAAAAAGGTCATTTTAGAACAACACAAATAGCAGGACAAAATGTTATTGCATATAATACAGGGGAACTTGGTACGAGAGCATTTCTCAATCATGGGCCTCAGTTACCATCTGGTAAATTATTTCCTAGTGATGAAACCTTTGGTAAGGAACTACACTGTGAAGTAAGACATGGTGGAATGGTTTGGGTAACACTAGACCCTAATCCAACACAGAGTGTTGAAGAGTGGACTGCTGGTGCATTTGATTGTATTGCAGAAGCAATCGACACAGAAGAAATGGAAGTCTTTCACTACCATAAGGCAGTGATTGATACAAACTATAAATTGTGGCATGACACAAACAGTGAATTCTATCACGACTTCATGCATTACTTTAACAGAGTAAGTGGATTCAACGATGAATACTTTGCTCGTAAAAACATTCCCTTTGACAACGGACACGTTAATGTAAGTTCATTTACAGTGAACTATGAAGAGTACCAAGGTTTTGAGGACAGGGGTGAACTATCATTCCCTAACTTGCCACCTAATCAATGGTACATGGTTGACCTCTTCCCAGGCTTCAACTTCAATCTTAGGGGTAGTGCGTATCGTTCAGACTCCGTAACACCACTAGGCCCGAACCAAGTTCTTATTGAGTTTCGTGGTTATGGATTGAGGAAGGATACGAAGGAAGAAAGACTCACTAGAATTAAACATCACAATTCTATCTGGGGCCCATTCGGTAGAAACCTACATGAAGATTTGATAGGTGTTGCCGGACAGGGTACGACTATGCGTGAAGGAACAGAAACACGAAACATTCTTCACGGTAGACATGAGAATGGAACTATCCACGATGAAGTGGGTATGCGACATTACTATGGTGCATGGGGTAATATGCTGGGTGTAAATCCAGAACAACCTCTCGCCGCTTAAAAGGAGACTAAAATGAAAAATTGGATTAAAAACAGAATCGCAGAAAGAACATCATGGGATGGTGCAGTATGTATCGGACTAGGATTGATGATTCTATTCATGGCACCACTTGCTAAGATTGCAGCAGGACTTGCAATTGCATGGGGCATCTGGACGATTTGGAAATCTGAGTAGAATTATGAATATGAAATTTAGTATTGGTGTATTAATTGCAATTGTTTTACAGGTATCAGCATTTGTCTGGTGGACTGCACAACAAGCGCAAACAATTTCACAGTTGAATGAAGAAGTATCAGCACTAACTTCTCGTATGGCAGTAGAAGATAACGTAAATCTAAAACGTGACATTGCTGATTTGAAAACAAAGTTAAAGGAGACAGATGAATTTGTATCACAGAATTATACTGATATCACTGACTTGATTGACTTTGCAACATTCACTGAAAACAGATGGGCAAATGAATATGCAAATGACCCATCCTATGAAAGAAAGTTTGGAACTAAGGCACCAATGAAATGATAAAACTATACGGAATTATTATTCTTGTAGCAATCTTGGGTGGTGTAGGTTATGGTGCAAAATACTATTACGACACCACCCAAAACACTATTGCACAACTAAGAGAGAACAACGCTCAGTTGGAAGTTGCAGTACAAACTGCACAAGAGAGTGTAGAAACTCTACAAGGTGATATGGCAAAACTTGCGACTCTAAATAAGGGGTTACAAGAAGATTTACAAAGAGCAGAAGCATACAGTGATGAACTTAGGTCTAAACTAAGTAAACTTGATCTGGTTGTGGAAGCATTAAAAAACGCAAAAATATTAGAAGGAAAAATGAATGGCGCTACAGCGAACTTATGGCGTGACTTCATGGGTGATACCGGCGGTAATGCTGAGCGTCCTCTTCCTAACTGGTTGCAGCAGTCTGAGACCCGAACCGATAATCAAGACAGTAACCAAAGTGGAGAAAGTTCAGATACCAGTGGTAGCACGACCGAAGGCACTTCAACTCAATGACACCAGAGTATTTGTAGTAAACAAAGGCAACTACGATGAGTTTGTCAAAGAGTTTACAGATACTTATGGCGAACTTGCGTTTGTAGCATTGAGCATGAAAGATTACGAAAATCTTGCATTGAACATTGCCGATATCAAACGGTACTTAGAACAACAAAAAGAAATTATCGTCTACTATGAGAAGGCGGTAACGGAAGAACCAAAGGGAGAGACAGATGGATCTGATAATTGATCTAGCAGTAACATGGTGGCAGTTTACCGTAGTTGGTATTCTCATCATTTTAGGTTTCATCATCAATATGTTTGATGAGAAAGAACCAAAGAAAAGAGTGGGGTTTGAATACAAAGATATGCCTCACATGAAACCAATTCCAATCCCAACAAAAGGTAAAGGTTTCTGGAAAGCAATCTGGATGTGGTTGACAGGAAGTCGCCATTGGATTGTTGCAAAGGATTTTGTATTTAAGATGGATGAAGTCGAATATGTTATTCCAAAAGGATTTCAGTTTGACGGAGCATCAATTCCTAAGTTCCTACATACATGGTTGTCGCCGACAGGCGTACTTCTTATGGGTGGACTTGTACATGACTATGCTTACAAGTATGAGACACTTAAAAGAAAGAAGGAAGGAACATGGGGCAAGATGACACAAAAAGAAGCAGATATTATTTTCAGAGACATAAATATAGAAATAAATGGTTTTAAGTTTCTAAACTATCTTGCTTACTGGGCGCTAAGATTAGGTGGGTTCGTTGCATGGAACGGACATCGCAAAGTAAACGCTAAGGTGAAATAATGGTAACTGCAAAGACAATTGAAACGGAAGTTGCACTTCTAAAAAGAGAAGTCGCAGATATGAAACAAATTCATGTGCGACTAGATACTGCTATCGAAAAAATTGCAGATGTTTCATCGTCTTTGCATACCATAATGGCAGTCCATGAAGAAAAACTAATCAGACAGGAAGAAGCATTGGAAGATCAAGAAAAGGAATTTCGTGATACTGTTCAAGAATTACATAGTCGAATCACCTCTAACGCAAAAGAAACACATACAGCGATGGGTGATATGGAACGCCGTCTGACTGATGCCATGAATGAACACAATAAGAAAGAAACAGAGCAATTCCTCAAATTGCGAGAAGAATTACAAACCAGAGTAGGCATACTGGAAAGATGGAGACACATCATCATTGGTGGTGCCATCGTTATAGGATTTATATTACAAAAATTACTACCAAGTATCATATAAATCTATTGACAAGTGAGGTGAAACACTGTATATTATGACATATGAATTACATCGACACAAAGTACATTTCCCTAATCAGTCATAGACTAAGGAACTTCACCAAGAAGGGTGATTACCTGTGGAACTTCTCTTGCCCATTCTGTGGTGACAGTCAGAAGAACCAAAGGAAGGCGAGAGGTTTTGTTTACAGAACAAAGAATGACCTTTTTTACAAATGTCATAACTGTTCTCATGGCACAAACCTATCGAAACTGATTGAATATGTAGATGCTCCTTTACACAAAGAATATGTGTTGGAGAGATACAAAGAAGGTCTTACATCGTCTGGTCAAGGAGATAAGACGCCTGGCGCCGGTATTAAGACACCAAAGTTCGATTTCAAGAAACCTGTATTCAAGAAGTCACTAGGACTACAATCTTTTGCAGAGTTGGATGAAAGTCATCCTGCTGTCAAATTTTTGTTGAAAAGAAACCTTCCTAGAGCAACTTGGAATGATATATATTTCTGTCCTAAATTTTTTGAGTTCAGTAATACGTTTATTGAAAACAAGTTCCCATCATTAGAGGGCGATCATCCTAGAATGATTATACCATTCCGAAACAGGGATGGTGAAGTCTTTGCTTTTCAAGGAAGAGCGTTTGGTAAAGAACCACAGAAGTACATTACGATTATCTTGGATAAAAAACATCCGAAGATTTTTGGTTTGGACAGGGTGGACACTTCTAACGTATTTTACGTTGTGGAAGGCCCCATTGATAGTCTTTTTATTCAGAACGCTATTGCGGTTGCTCAAAGTGATCTGCGACTGCCTGATCACAAAGACAAAGCGGTTCTTGTTCCAGACAACGAACCAAGAAACAAAGAAGTCTGCCGACAAATAGAACGATGTATCAAAGATGGATACAACGTAGTTCTTTGGCCTAAGGGCACAGAAGAAAAAGATATAAATGATATGATTCTGTCTGGAAAATCCTCGGCAGAAATCATGGGTATTATACATAGTAACACCCACAAAGGATTACAAGCACAAACCGTTTTCAATTCTTGGAAACGAACATAGAAACATTAGGAGATACAAAAATGGCATTTGAGAACGTAGTTACATTCCCAAGTGCTGAGGAAGATGGTCTTAACCACCTCGGCATTACTATTGACAGAACCAAAGACAAAGATTTATCAGAACAAGCATACAAACTTCTCAAAGACTATTATTGTAACAAAGACGAAGATTCACCACAACAGGCATACGCTCGTGCCGCAGTTGCATACTCTGGTGGAGATATGGAACTCGCACAAAGAGTTTATGACGCAGTATCCAAAGGTTGGTTTATGTTTGCGTCACCTGTTCTATCTAATGCCCCTCGCCCTGGCGAGAAGGCGAAAGCACTTCCTATTTCGTGCTTTCTAACTTATGTACCAGATTCGCTGGAAGGTCTAATTGACCATTCGGCAGAGTTGCGTTGGTTGTCAGTCAAAGGCGGTGGAGTTGGTGGACATTGGAGTGACATTCGTGCCATCTCTGATAAAGCGCCAGGCCCAATGCCGTTTCTACACACAGTAGATGCAGACATGACAGCGTATCGTCAAGGTAAGACAAGGAAAGGTTCTTACGCCGCATATATGGATGTATCACATCCAGACATCATTGAGTTCTTGAACATGAGAGTACCCACTGGTGATGTGAACCGTAAGAATCTTAACTTGCACCATGCGATTAATATCACAGATGCATTTATGCGTGCTGTGGAGCGGGGAGAGATGTGGGATTTGCGTGATCCTAACGACAAAGATGTTCGTGAATCTATGCCCGCTAGGACGTTATGGCAACAAATTCTGGAAGTAAGATATAGAACAGGTGAACCGTATTTGAATTTTATCGACACCGCTAATCGTGCATTACCTCATACCATGAAGGCAAAAGGTTTGAAGATTCACGGTTCTAACTTGTGTAATGAAATTCATCTACCAACCTCAGATGATAGGACTGCTGTATGTTGTCTTTCATCTTTGAACTTGGAGAAGTATGATGAATGGAAAGAGACTACTTTGGTTCGTGATCTTGTACGTTTCTTGGACAACGTATTACAATTCTTCATTGATAACGCTGGCGATGAAATATCAAGAGCAAGATATTCCGCTACACAGGAACGTAGTTTGGGATTAGGTGCAATGGGTTGGCATTCTCTTTTGCATCAGAAAAGAATTCCTTTTGATTCGTTTGAAGCAAGAGAACTAAATCACAGAGTGTTCAAATACATCAAACAGGAAGCAGTAAAAGAATCTAACAGTATGGGATTTGAAAGAGGAGAAGCGCCTGATATGCAAGGTACAGGTAGACGCAATGCACATCTACTTGCAATTGCTCCTAACGCAAACTCTTCTATTATTTGTGGTACATCACCATCAATTGAACCGTCAAAGGCGAATGCATATACACACAGAACTCGTGCTGGTTCACATTTGGTGAAGAATAAATACTTAGAACAAGAACTCAAAAAGGTAAAGAAGAACACTAACGATGTTTGGTCAAGTATTATCACTAATGGCGGATCAGTCCAACACCTCGACTTCCTATCGCAGAAAGTCAAAGATGTTTTCAAAACAGCGATTGAGTTGGATCAACTTGTTCTCGTGGAACAAGGCGCCGACAGACAAGAATATCTCTGTCAAGGACAATCACTAAATCTATTTTTCCCTGCTGGTGCAGACAAGAAAGATTTACATAGGGCACACTTTGCTGCGTGGAAACTCGGCACAAAGGGATTGTATTACCTCAGAACAGAAACTTCACAACGTGCAGAAAATGTATCACTGAAAGTTGCTCGTGATGCATTGAAAGATTTTGAAACTCAAGCAATGACGCAAGATGAATGTGTTGCGTGTCAAGGATAAGGAAATGCGTAGATTAAGAAAACTCGTAGAGAATGCTCTAATTGATACACAAGAGAATTATATCAATACTCGTAAAGAACAACTAAGAGAAGAAGCACTAAAATGCCATGATGAGATGGACGCAGCATGGTACAATCGTATTATTCAAGAGTTGGATTGGGTTCAACAGATGAAATCAAAACCAACACACAACTGCTTTATGCAGGCAACAAGTCCAGAAGAACAGAAAATATATAACGTAAGAAAAGGAATGGTAAAAGAATGAAGGTAGAAATTTATAGTAAGTCACACTGCCCATTTTGTGAAAAGGCAAAACATTGGTTTGATTCACATGGGTATGAGTACACAGAAATTAGAATGGACAACGAAGAGGAAAGACTTGCTTTCTATCAGAGAGTTCCTAACGCAAAATCTGTTCCACAAATTTTCATTGACGATAAGTTGATTGGAAGTTGGGATCAGTTTAACGCAATCTCAGACCAGTTTGTAAAGAAAAAAGGTGGTGGGTTGATGGAGTTCTCAGAAACCTATAAACCTTTTCACTATCCTTGGGCAGTTGAAATCACAACAAGACATGAGAAGGTTCACTGGATTGAAGATGAACTTGACTTGTCAGAGGACGTTGCTGATTGGAAGTCTGGTAAAGTCAGTGCAATTGAAAAAGAATATATCACAAACATTCTTAGACTGTTCACACAGTCAGATGTTGCAGTAGGACAAAACTATTATGACCAGTTCATCCCAAAGTTTAAGAATAACGAAGTACGAAATATGCTTGGTTCATTTGCAACTCGTGAAGGTATTCACCAACGTGCATATGCACTTCTTAACGAGACACTTGGGTTATCTGATGCCGAATATCATGCCTTCCTAGAATATACAGAGATGGCAGATAAGATTGAATTTATGATGGATAGTGATCCTAACACAGTTCGTGGACTAGGACTATCACTTGCAAAATCTGTATTCAATGAGGGTGTTGCCCTCTTTGCATCATTCGTGATGCTTCTCAACTTCCAGCGTTTCGGTAAGATGAAGGGAATGGGTAAAGTCGTTGAGTGGAGTATTCGTGACGAATCAATCCACGTTGAAGGTGTATCCAAACTTTTCAAAGCATACTGTGCCGAACATCCACGAATTGTGGACGATGAGTTCAAAGGACTTATCTATGAAATGGCAAGACAGTCAGTCAAACTGGAAGATAACTTTGTAGACTTGGCGTATAAACTAGGAGATATCGAAGGACTAGATAGTAAAGAAGTCAAAGAATATATTCGATATATAACAGACAGACGCCTTCTTCAATTAGGATTGAAGGGTAATTACAAAGTAAAAGATAATCCACTGCCTTGGTTGGAGTGGGTGCTGAATGGCGCAGACCATACAAACTTCTTTGAGAATCGTGTAACCGAATATGAGGTTGCTGGTTTAAGTGGTAAGTGGGATGATGTCTACGAAGCAGCATAGAGAGGCATATGAACAAAAAAGAAATACTGTGTGAGGAGTGTGACGCTGTTTTCAAAATACAGCATAACATGGATGAACATTTCTATTCTATCAAGTACTGCCCATTCTGTTCTGGCGAACTAAATAGTGAGAACGAGGATGAGATTGAGGACTATGATGAAGATGAATGGTAATGTGGACACACAATGGAAAAATAGTAGACGAACTTCCCGCTGATTGTGAGGGGTTCGTTTACGAGATAACTAACCTCACCAATGGACGAAAGTATATTGGTAAGAAGTTAGCAAGATTCAAGGTTACTAAACCGCCTCTCAAAGGTAAGAAAAACAAAAGACGCTCAACAAAAGAAAGTGACTGGCGAACCTATTGGGGATCGTCAGAACATTTGCTTGCCGATGTAGAAAAACTTGGTGAGGACAACTTCACACGAGAAATTCTACACTACTGTCAGAGTAGAGGAATGTTGAGTTACCTAGAAGCAAAAGAACAATTCGACAGAGAGGTTCTTCTCTCTGATGATTACTACAATGGAATTATAAACGTAAGAGTTGGTTCATCAAAAGTGCTACAGGAACACCTGTGCGATTTTGTCACAACACCTATTCCAAAATAACTTCAATAAATACGTCAATACAACTGTCCTAGTTGTATAAATATCTGCGAAACCCCCCAAAGGAGTTGTACAATGTGGCCTTATACAGATGAGGAGAGTGACTTTTTGAGCTCGCCCCAACCAAACAGACCGAACTAACTTAGGGATGCTTTGCATCCCTTTTGTAATTTTAACAGGAAGAAATATTATGTCAAAATGGATTGCAAAATTGTTTCAAACAAAACCAAATGCTAACGATATTGTTCGTTTTATTAGAACGGAGTATCGAAGCGATACCGAACATCTCAGAGATGAAGATGTACTACACTACTATGATCATATAATGAATGCTAAAAGGAGAACCTAATGTCGATCGGACTAGTACTTACACACACATATAGACAAACTTGTGAAATCTGTGATTGGATTTCAAAAATTGCATCAATCGCTTTGCTTTCATGCATCGCATTTACTGAAAGTGCCGGAAGAGCAAGAGCAGCATCAGAACTTTCAAGAATGGGATATTACAAAGAAGCGAAAGCACTGATGTTGGACGATAAGAAAGATGATTAAATCATTTTTCAAATGGTGGAATACCAGAGATATTCGAGCAATCGAAAACTATCTTGCTGCTTCAACTGACTTGGTTGAACTAGAACGTAGACAACAGATGTTGGCACGAAAAGGAATATATT
>Ga0213867_1000865_pt1 | contig 13490 bp, 4 predicted proteins | sample PICome_12_FD_160120 | JGI IMG/M metagenome (GOLD analysis project Ga0213867, IMG submission 160120) | Coastal seawater microbial communities near Pivers Island, North Carolina, United States - PICO540 | ecosystem: Environmental > Aquatic > Marine > Coastal | place: USA: North Carolina | collected... | reverse complement strand
GATGATTTATAACGATAACGTTTTATAAGTACAAAGTAATTTATACCGAGCATAAGATTAGACCCCCACGACCAAGACTAATGAGTGATGACCTGATGACTGATGTCTGTTCTGTTGAAAAGTGTATGGGTACATGTATTAATAGATGTATTGACAAAATAGAAAAATACCTGTAGTGTTTATCCGGCAGCTTGAATGACTCGCCGTTTGAGTGGCTCAATTTCCATTGGCTTAAATAATGTTACTCTGGTAAAGGTTCCACGACATTTTCAAGCCAATATCATACACATGAAAACCCTTCCTTCCTCTAATCAAATGGGAATCTTCCATTCCAATCAAACTGGCATTTTGTGAACTCAATTAAGGTTCACGTTACCTAATTTATTTTAGTTAGCTGAACATTATGCCTGTGCTGCATATGCTTCTTATCCTAAGATCAGCTATGTAGCGATGTCGCGATGTCAGGAATCGTTTCTCTCTAAAAGTGGATGAGGTAGAAAATATAGGTTTACCAAACTTTCTGTTGACATCGTCATGACCACCTCAGCTGTTTGTAATTACTTACATCTCAGGCTTCTTATCAAAATAATACTTGAATTATGATATAATTTCAAGATGTCAAATACTGAAGAAGTAGGAACAAGGAAATAACGCAAAAAACATTAAGCGTAGTTAACCCAATAAATGCAATAACAACGATGAAGAGAAGTACTAGTAACGTAAGCTTTGGATCAGTATCAATACATGAGTTCGGAGTCTCTCTTGGAGATAATCCTGCCGCAGCTGTTGGCGTTCCAATCGCTTTGGGGAAAGAATGTAGAAAAATAGAGAATATAGACTTACATGAATATGAGGAAATGCGATCGAGTACACGACGCCCAGCACAGTTTATCTCCCCAATGGATAGGCGGGAAATGCTAAAATGTGCAGGATATTCCAATTCCGAGTTAGCAGCAGTAAAGGATGAGGTTAAAAAGATTCAAAGAAGTCGACTGAAACAAAGGAATGTTAGACCGTTTATAGACAATATTATTATTTGGAGGGAAACGCTAGCAAACCATTTTTGCAAGAAGAAGCGTGTGGCAGAAAAAAATAATGACCAACTTCAGGCTTCATGGAACTCAACGTCTTCGTTGTCCGACCGGAGCGATATTCCACCAATACTGAAAAAATAAAATTAATAAAATGATTCCACATGCAAAGCAGCTATTTACTATGGTTAGTACTCGATCTTTATTTCGGGGTGGTTGCATCAATTACGTCTATTCGTCTAAATATGGAGTATACTTGTACCAGGGATGAAAGGATATATTTTTGGGTTATTTGATATGAGATAAATATTACGACCAGCTTCGTCAAAGTAGAACAAAAGCTATAGTTGAATAAAAGAATAAGAAAGGGAAGAGAATCACCGGATAGGATTACGTTTGCTATTGTCTAAAAAGTAGTGTTTAAATTGGTAATAGGTTGTTACTTCTACAAGCAGTAACTGATTCCGCTACTCTGGAGGGGGCAGAAATAAACTAAAAACTAAGCATCAGTCATAACATATTATGTATATTTGTACTTTTTTCTTTAGCTAGAGGATTGAAGTTCAATAGAGAGGGATAGAATAGGGTGAAAGGGAAGGATTTGGGGTCTTGTATCTTACGTCATTGCTATTAACGTCCTAAAATGAATTAATGGAGAATAGCTTTGGACAAAACATGGTAATTACTAAAGTATCTAATAAACAACGAAGTGATTCCACTGTTGAGGAGGAATGGTACTATATCCACGAAAAGTAACAGCCATAAAAGTTTATATGCAAATTCATATTTCCTTAGCTAAAATTAAACGAATCAAGTGACGTCTTGACGTGTTGTTCCATAAAGAACAGAATGAGATATTTTTATCGATGAAAAGATGATGGTGTAACTCATCGAGTTCCGAAAGTGGCAACACACATCAGACCAAAGTCTCGCATGCAACTTACGCCGCTTTTTTATTTACCTTTCGTTGATATGGTGGTACGCGTCATCTAATACTTTGGCTTTGGACCGTTCATGGCATAACAGAATTCTATTTCCATGACTCGATTATCTCATTGATGCTCCTTTTAAAAAGTGAAAGATCCTTTCGTAACTTACTTAAAATATCAATTGCAACATTGGATAAATTCATCTAAAAGGTTAGTGAACTTTTATTTTATATATTGTATCATGATAATGTAATGTGTTATGGAAAATACTGTGCGATGTGTGTGCGTGCGTGTATGCTCGGCTATCTACTTCGTATATACCGGTACTTCGAAGTATGTATGTAACATGCTTTACGATGTTGTCTACAATATCTACATTCGTTTATGTGGGGATAACACAAGTACAAGTACATAAGTACTTTCACGACCGGACGAATCACAGGACTCCAACTCCATTACACTGCACACTGCCCAAAGCACCTCCAAAAGTTCAAGTCTCATTGAAAGAGGGCGTCCAAGGATAAGCACAGCACAGCAGGAATCTTTTATTTCATTCATCATTAAGGCGACGGTTTAGTGATTGAGCATTATTTCTAAGATTCCATTCCATCCGCATTGAATTTTTTACGGGACTTAAAAACAAATTTCTAAGGGATTTTTCAAATTAAATTTTAAATTTCAAATCTAAAAATCCAAAATTAAACAGATTAAACAAAAGTTCAACAAATTCAAGATGCAAGAAAAGGATCCAACTTCACAACAAACTCTTAATCCAACTCCATCGGAAATCGGGACGGACGAAGAGACAGAACCTTATTCTGGCACGATATTCTACGACAGCTCGAATCACATTCGACTCATATTCAGTTGTCAGGGCACCACTCTGCATCGAGCTTTGCCCATGAGTCTCTTCTCAGGAGCACTCGCAGCATTAATTTATGCTCTCATTAAAGACGGTGATTACGTCGATTATGATAAAGGATTAACTCCTAAAATTTCGTCAGGATATGATTACTTTTCCACCCTCATTGCCTTCATGGTTGTTTACAGGTTTCTCACAGTTTACGATCGTTTGTGGGAGGCGCGGAATATTTTAGATGAAGTCTTACAGCACGCGTACACTGTGGCGGGACTTACGGCTACGTGGTCCCGTAGGGATATGAGCCCGGGGGCAGTGAAATGGAGGACTTTGATGAAGATTCGATTGGTTAAATACATTCGGTCCGTTATGAGCATCGTTCGCGATCCTGATGAAACGGTGTCGTATACAAAAAAGAAGGATGACTTTGATACTGAGATGCGTTCGGCGGATCCATATGTGCTTGCCAAGACCATTCATGAGCTTATTTTTCGGCATAAGGAGTTTATACAAGAGCAGGATCATTTTCCAGCTCCTGCAGAATTAAAGATTCATCAATTTATGGAGAAATCTACCAAGGCATATTCGGAAGCAGTCAAATTCTCTACTACACCAGTGCCTTATCCGCTCATGCATTTATTGAAATTGATGTTATTATTTTTCAATTTGGTAACCCCTGGAGTGGTTGTGCGAGAGTTTGATGCTGTAGATGATCCGTTTGTCCTCTCTTTTGTAACATTTCTTATCGTGTACGGATTTAATGCCATTGAAGCTACTACGGTAGAGATTGATGATCCGTTTGGATCTGATCCAAACGATTTAGATGTAAAGGCACTTCTCGATGGTGCCACGAGACCAGTCATGTATCAACTCGGAACGCCAGTGGAAAACTCTGAAGTCGAGATAAAGTCAGATGAAGATGATATACTCTAGTGTAGCTATTGTTGATAACTTAGATGTAACTTGAAATGCTACAAACTTTCATATTTAAAAACTAATATTATCTACAAAATGTTCATAGACGAAATTGAATATCAGGTTTTATCATTCGAAGTTCATTCACAAACGTCATAGCTATTGGGTCGCCGGCCGCCCAATTTAATTCCTTCCTTTCTAGCACGTCAAAACCACCAGTCAAATAATTTCTATTGTCCATTTCTGAACTTTTATGTGGGAGATTATTCGATAGTTTTGAAAAGTACCACACTATGACACGATCATATTTATCGATAAAAGCCCATTCCTCTTCTTCCCCGTATGCTATTTGCCTACTTCCGCCCACCTCTTTATCCATCGAACAGCCCGAAAACACGTTTCTCTCCATTTCAACTAGACTGATGCAGTCGAGGTTAATATTCAATTCCTCTTGGAATATGTTTGAGCTGCTTCCAGTTCGTAGCAGCAATAAACGACAAAATGTCATCATAGCAACGCTAGACCTTGCCCTTTTTTGACTATTATTGCCTAGAAATAAAGTGGAGGAGTCCACGACGGAACAATGGTATACAAAGCCTTCAACGAGATATTTTCCTTTTCTAATTCGGCTTAGGAGAGCTTTGCCAGAATTCTTTCCTTCGGTATATTCTACCAATAGGTCCTGTTTATCAGGTAAAAGTAGAAATGAGTGTACCTGGATAAACAGAAAGCAGACAAAGAAGTGAATGAACTTACTTTTCCCTCTTGACTAGCGAAGAGTCGAGGCGGACGAGATCGTATTGAATCTTCCAAAAGCAAATTACCCTCGTCGACTCCAACTATGCTCGCAAAATGAGACGCCGTTGATTCAAAAATACCTAACATACCGAGAAAGGGTTGAGCAGAAAAACTCGCGAACAAATGCAACGTGTTGGAACAAATAAATTTGAGTGTTGGAAAAAGGCGAGTTGATTCGGGAGTCTTTTTAACTCGTTGTGATGCTACACTTAACCAATGATGCCTCGCCTTGGCAGAATCTGCCAATCGTTGGAAATACGACGAATAAATCTGTCTCATAGTCCGCCACGATGCGGGGATCATAAATACTGGGTTTAAGAAAATGTTCAGTACCAAATCCATAAGCCTTCTCCAGTTTATGTAATGCAAGGCTAATTCTCTACAAAAATCGTTCACTGTTCCATATGCATGGCGCATTGAGTATGGTCTGAAAAATAATGGCGCTCCTTCGAAAGCAAGTGGCAAATTAAGAAACTCCGAAAGTTGGCCAGTAAAGCTGAAAAGTACGTTGAGAGGAGATATTTGCAAATCTTCTATATACATCTTCAATGGCATCTGTTTGCTTAATGCCGATGAATCACCATAAATATCTTTTTTCCTTTGATCTCCTTGGCTGTGGTCATCTGCCACGAAGGTATGATGAACATTACAAGATATGGACGATAAAGAAGTGGCGATAGGATAGGACGATTTGATGTAGGAATACTTATCGATTTTCAAACAATCAATGAGTATACCGCTAGCCGTGTTTTTACGCGATACTTCCTGTTCCTTTTGAAGATTAAACGCCTCAAATACCATGTGTACAACTCGCCTCACGAGTACGCCGTCAAGATTCAATGATATGGGAGCTACCGATATGCTAGCTTTTCGAAATATAACCAAATCCTCAATCTTCTTTCCTCGAGATCGAAGTTTAGAGAACGATATATATACGGCACTCTTTGAGTCCAATGATCTTTTATTCGGCATGCTTTGGGCACAAGCATTGTTAATACGCGCAATAGAAGTAGTATTCATGAGATCGATCCTCGGACCAATTCGAAGGAGCACCGGATACGGCGTTGCCCAAATTTGATTATCGAACACAATTGAATCTACTGATATAGTCACATCATCGCTTCCGCTCGATAGCATGCGAGTTAATACAAATCCGTTGAAAAATATGTGACATAACTCTTGAGGTTGCCAATCGATTACACTGATTCCAATTCCATGCTTAAACGAAATTTTGAGAGCCGAGGAGGTCACAAATAAATTGTTCATTTGTAACACAGCTCTAGGTACAGAAGTATCCACAATTTTGAACACGCGTGTAGGTCCATCAGAAGATACTTCCAACAAGAGTTTCTTCCTTTTGACAGTGGATAAATGGATGACACTGCCAGGAATAAGCGAATCTAGCACGAACCGCCCGAGGATGGGATCACTAGATCCTTCATCCAAATCAGCCACTTGGATAACCAACATATGTTCGTGGCCTTCTGCATCATCCCAGGCATAAGATGTCACCTGATACGGCAGAAGAAAATCTTCATAAGTATGAGTGGGTGATGACATGAAGAATGGCGACGTCAATAATGACATGACTACAGGTAGAGCTCGAATCAGTCCTTTCCTTTGACTTTCATGTTGGTATAATTTTAGAGGAATCGTACTATGATTTTCGATGCGATACGGTGGGTACTTCGTTAATCGAAAGATTATCGTCTGACCTGGAGCTGGGACATTGGAATGAAAGTGAATGGTCACGATGATGGTCGCATCTGTCAATCTGTTACGTAAACGCATAGTCAATTCATTCTGTTTCTTAGAACGTATATGAAAGAGCCCACTCCATGACCATCCGTACTCGATCGGACGTATTCGTATGGGATCTAAATCATTAAAATGCAAAGCTGCCTGACTGTCGGCTGGAATGACTAGCGATTGATTCTTGCGTTGTGATCGAAACTTCGAGGAAAACATGGATGAGAAAGATGTGAAAGGTGCTACTTCCAAATCACGATCGAGACAATTTACCAACTGATACCGATTGGAAATATGCACCAGAGTCGTACCAAAACCACCACCAAGGCCTGTCGGAGCATTTACAACACGAGCACTGAGTGATAATTCCACATCGTTGCCAGAAAATGGCGAAACAAACAAGGATGTTTCTTTTCGAATCGTCACATCATGATATTGACTAACGGATCCAACAACTTCTGTTGAAAATGCATTGGACCATCGTTGAAGACTCATCAAGTTTGTTTGTTCATGGTCTTTCTTCACGTTGCAGACTTTGAGACGACGTGATTTCGAATGGCCATGCATGATGATATCGATATCATCGAAACCTAACGTGCGGCAGGTTGGATGTTCCAATCTTTTATCATACCGTGTGTTGGTAAAGGAGGATACGAAAGAGGAAGATGATGACACCTTGGATGGCAGAGTATGCGGCCGCTGCTGACCAGCAACCGTATGATTCCATCCAAAGCCTAACATTGAGTCATGTTCGGCAATGAATTCCAGTTGAGTATCAACATCATCGCAAGTCTGACTTATGATCCAATATGGAACGAACACGGCAATCACTCGTGATGCAGGATCTAACATGCGTGATAATTGCTTGGTACTGTGGATATGCTGTGATCCACACTTACTGTTATCGAATTGCATATCCACGGCCATCGAGAGCTCTAAACTCGTACCAATGGCATCACTGATCAGACATGATGTTCGATGAACTTTATCATTTTTGACTTGGTTCATTCTCTCAAGAGGATTGCCTTGACCCTCATACATCGGAACAGACGTTTCGTCATCAGATAACACAAAATTTCCATTGACAATGGAAATGGGATCACTCCAATACGGGAAGGCAGTGATTCGCGATCCATTGCTATCTTGTACTGGTTTTACGCGTAAATCAAATGCATCTCGAGAAGCCGTTTCAGACCATCGTTTCATTTCTCCGCTGCCAATGATACCAATGTCCTTCCATTCATCATCGATCGCCATAGATTCGAGACTTCGCAACGACGATGAACTGATATTTTTATTTATACGTTGTAAATGAGATTTATTCAATCTGACTTGAATCTGCAGCGGTAGCGGCAAAAAGTTTTTAAAGATGAGTATAGGACGAAAGAGTATCATCATTTGTTCTGGTGTACCGAGGCGCATGAGACAGGCTTCTAGATCGACATTGGTTGATTCGTTCCTGGACGGTAATTGTACATCCAACGAATAAGACATGGTTCGTATGATGCCCTCTACTTTATCATGGCGCTGATACAAGCGACGGAATGGTATTACGGCACTAGTGTTGAGTTGTGGTTTCGTATTGTTCGGTAACGCCGACGTGCATGAAGACGTACCGAACGCAACAACCTTGACAAAGGAAGAGTTCCGTACCAAACCGCAGGGCACGGCTACGCAGCTTCGTCCTTTTCTGGAATCTTTATCCCCTGGATTATCCTTGCTTAGAGGTACGAGAGTAGCATCCCACATGAGTTTCCCATCATTTGTTTCCACGGCACAATATAATTTATTCTTCGTAATGTTTGGAATCAAAAGAGGTGACTCAATGGTAACTATTTTGATTCCTTTGATGAGTTCTACACGAACTAATAAAGTTTGTACGGAATCCATGACGTCTTTATCGTGCATGGGAAGGAGAGGAAATTCGTACAGACCTACGGCATCTACGGGTACTCGTTCGAGAGGACGGAATATAGATGTCTCCTTGGTATCCTCTTCATCTTCTTCCCAACAATGATAAGGCCCGACTCGTACTTGAATGAATGCTTTGTGTGGATCGCACGTCTGGGCCGTGCCTCTTTTAAGATACAGTGCCATTTCGCATCCATCCGCTAATGATTGTTCCTCGCTATGTTCTCCCCTTTTAGAACGGACAGCGTCCAGCATTTCCAAAAAATAAATTACTTGACCGGACTCATTACGTATGCGATGTGGTGCGGCATATTCATTATTGGTATCGTCATTCTTCTCTCCCTGTTGTGTCACGATCAGAAGATTTTCGAAAAGGGCGCCAGTAACGTTAATATTTAATGGTCGAGCGTCTTCGAGGGAAGCAATGATGGAAGGAGCATCCTCGGTGACGATACCTGCTGAGAATTCAACCGGATACCCATGAAAATGAAGCCATTCCTTTTCCCGTGTATGTCGTAGTAATAAAGCAATCTGGTTGATGTTGCCCTTGCCATTACTGTTGCTACTGTTGTCATTGAATGATGATGACGATGGAGGTTGATAATAGGATTTACGTAGCGATACAGGAGCAACTAGATGTAACAATAAAAGAGCCACGTCCGATCTCGTAATCAATGAATGTGATTGTTTTTCGGATTTCGATGATGACGATGACACGGTAGTAGACCCACGTTGCTGTGAATAAGAAGCCATCAATCGTCTTCCAATTTCACGTACACGTCCTTTCGCGGAATAATCCATTCCATCTGTTGCTGTACGTTGGCGATTGTTGTTGCTGTTGTCGTCATCTCCACCATACCAGTAAATCGTAGGAAGTTTGAGTAGTTGTGATACATTGATTCCAACACGACCATGTAAAACCCATTTCTCTAAATTATTGTACAGATGTGACGGTTGTAAGAAAATATGGAAACAAAAATACAAGCTATACTAAAATAACTTACCAATAAACGGTTCCCACGACACCAAGCGACGATTATGGTAATGAGATGATACTTCACATGATATCCATCCCGATAACATCAAAACCGTTCGTTTCGACAAAGATGCTTTTGTAACGTCCCCTCTCCCCCCTCGATTCCGTATACTCGATATAAATCCACTATGCTGCTGGATTGATGAAACATCCGCACTGGGCATTGAAGCCAACGTTCCACCAGCACAAATATCGTTGATAGAGACTTTCATGGTTGGTGATTCTGTCAATAATGTTGCTCCACCTGGTACGAGTGTGACTTGAAATCCCGCTACCTTAATGGATGCTGAGAGGACTCCTTGGCGGATAATTTGTTGTAAGTGGCGACTATGATTCTCATGATTTTTGTTTGTATTGTAATTATTGTCATTTTGATTTGGATGACTTCTATTAGTGTCAAACTTCGCATCATTTGACGTCACGGACCGATTGCTTCGAAGGTATTGTAGTACGGGTAAAATCGAGCTTCGATAAGCTTCATTGATGCCCTCTCGACTTTGTTTGATGTACACCAATACATCTACTACACTCACATCTATGTTTACATTGAATGCCATACCCATTTTCGATGAAAGATGATCATTATTAACACTACTGGTAGTTGTAGCAGTGTTATAGTCACGAGGATGATTAGATTGATGAATGGCCGAAGCAGATGTGGCTGATATGTTGCATTTGAATTGAAACGGAGATATCACTTGCTGTTCTCCATTCAAAGGAGTGATCGACTGATAAATGAAGGAGTGCACCTTGTAATGACATGTACGTTCTTGATCATCATCACCATGACCATGAGCATTTTTTTGTGAAGCGATCATGTATGTTCGCAATATCTGCATATCCCTCACATCCAACATAAGACGACACACACTCAATCGATGATTGTAATTGCAATTGGACTGCGCGTCCATTAAGGCTTCGCGCCAAACATACATGGCATCCTTTGATGCGTGCGTGTTATCAAATAACATCTTGATTGCTTTTGTATCCTGTATCATGTCGTGTAAACTCGCATGAAATGAAATTTGTATTCCACACCGTACGGATATTACTCCAAAGGGATCATCGCTACCGCTATTGTTTGCATCCAGCACTTGTGATGTAGCATTCAATACAGGAACATTGATGCTCAAGGATCGAGTTTTTAGAGAAAAGACAATGGGTTGGTGTCCAATTTTGGTCCATAATCGTTCCAATGCATGAGGTTTCGGATCCTCCTTATCCTCTTCCTTATAATTTTTGTTATTACTGCTTTTTATCTTATTCTTAGAACGAGTCATGAGGTCCTCATCACCAAGATTAAACTTTGAAATAAACTGAATCATATCAATGGCGACCGATGGAATGCTAACAATTTGTAAATGATCAATTGTTGCATTGAGAACCATCGATCGAAATCCTTTCAATACAAAAGCGTGACTCGTATCCTCTCCATGAACACAAGAAGGTGACGTACAAGACATAACTCGAATGTTATGCGGTACATCATCGTTGGAGGAGGAATCAATAAGGTTCCATACATGAATCCCGTCCACTGTCAAGAGGCCATCGTCGTTTGATATGAATTGAATATTGTCGAATTGAAATTGATTTTGTTCCAGAGTGACGTATATTTCTTGGCATGTAAGTTGCAATGAGAATGAATGTCTTGTCTCATTATTATTATCATCAGTGAAGGATAATGAGGTGATGGGATCATTTGAATGTATATTGGCATTTATGCTCTCATCACAGGATGAACAAGAGGAAAGCATGCGCTTAGTCGCATCGAGTGTATGCACGAGATCAATGATGGCTTCTGCAGTCAAACTCACGTGTATACGCGACAACACCATGCAACACGAACGTGGATGATGAGAGGATGACGATGTATCCAAACTTGTATCCGTATAGATAGGAGGAGGAACATTCCAATGTGAACATTCCGGTAGCGTCAAATAACACCATTCATCCTCTACGAATAATAATGCTTTCACGGATGGAAGATGTAAACGAAATATCGCATCACACGATACGGGATAGAACAACGGTCCATGAACGCTCGATGTGATACTCATATCACGTGCATACAATGATATTTCTGCTATACCGATTATTTTAGCATAACGTTGTGCGTTGATGTGCAAGGACTTTATGGATGTGGTTATCGTACATGAGTCATCCTCCTGTTGGTACTCGTACTCATTACTTTTTTCGTTGTGATTATTGTGAGGGTGTTTCTTGATGAGTGGTAATGTCACACGTACGTGATTGGTTTGAATATCACATCGCCACCGTAGCGGTATGTAAGAATAGCTGCGTACTAGAGGCACAGTATGCGCGTCTTCTTGCTGATCATGAACATGCTGCTGATCATCCTGTTGCGAGGATGAAGAAAAATGTGGAAGAACATCACGTACTACATCCATGCAGGATCGATACGATGATGTATTACAAAACACAACAGGAGCATTCACATTGCAAACAACATGGGCCTTCCATATCAATTTCTCAATAGACTTTAACTTGACTTCGGTCTTGGCATCGGATTTATCCTCAACAACCCAGCCTCCACAACCAGGAATATGGGCATTACAAGATTTCTCCTGCTGCTTCGGCTCTTCTTTTTCTTCTACATTGAATAACTGTGTCCGCACTCTCATATAAAATATAGCATCACTCACATCAGCCTTACCAAATAATTGTATGGGAAGCATCTGATCTTCTGAGGTATCAAATATCTGTAAATTATCCATCTGCGCTTCCACCTGTGAACGATTACGATGCTGTACGACCGATAAAAAACGCTCCGTCCTCCATCGTAGATTCTTAGATGCGATGCTAAACACGTGACTTCGTTTGATATCGTATAATTTAAAACGTATAGATTTGCATTGGACGTCCAATTGTAAATGTGATAATAATTCGTGTGTAAAATCTCCTAAAATAAGATCGACAATGTCACGAGACGGTGTGAGAAAATTGTGATTGTCTTTAGTTTCCGCTTCTACTTCTTCTTGCTGTCTCCGAGAAGTAGCAGCACCCGTATGCGAAGATGATGATACCGTCACTACCTCGCCACTAATATCATCACAAGACTTGACTCGTAAACGTTGGAAGCTTGCAACAATATCAATAATGCGTACAATGGACAGCCGTTCGAAAGACGCTTCGAAATTAGCAATGCTGACTTTACATCGAACGTCCCTGGATTTCGTTCGGGTTATCACATCACGACGATGACGAATTTCGAATATTGATCGGAAGAAACATTCATTATTGCTTTCACTGCTGTTGTTGATGTTTGTAGGAGTGGAAAGATTTCGGAACGAGGATAGAACGGTGCCAGTGCGTAATGCCGATACGAAACGTGATGTTCCTTCGCCAAGAATTAATATAAATTCATCAGATTTGATTCCATCAGGAAAAGGTAAATGCGTGGAGTAAACTTGTTCTTTGAAAAGAAGGCTACCCAATGTTAATGATACCCGTGTATCAAATTCGCGATGGTGCATCCATATTTTGAATTGATTGAATTGAAAATGTAAAGTTACAGTGTTAGTATTTTTACCGTCATGGTAACCCTCCTCCTCGTAATCATTATTGTTATTACAAGAATACGAATTAGATCTAGGATGATCATGATCCTGACCTTCATACTCGTCCTCCAAATGAAATTGTATTTCCAACTGATGCAACGACACCGATGCAAATAATTTATCATGATTCAAAGATTTCGTAAGATTGTGAGAAGTAGTCGTCTCAGCTCCCAAATCTTCACTTATTTTACGACTGCTGCGTGAATGCAGCAATAATCGTGCTCTCATAGCAACTTCCTTATCGACGTCACCGTTGGTATGAGAGTGCGGATGAGTATTAGCATTATCATTGGAATCTCCTTGAAGCTTCTCATGATACTGTAAGTGCTTCGCTTCTGCCAGCTGTGATAATACACTAGAATAAGCTCGATGGAGCGCCCTCTTCTCCGCTTGAATGCGGGAGATTTCCAGTTGAAACTGTATCTTACGTCGTTTCTGTTTACACTTTGACAATTCTTCTTCGTACAAGGATAATTCAGACGTTGCTCGATCAATGTCTTCACTCAAGGCATAAATTAAATCGTACTGATCACCGATAGAAATGGCGGATTGGAATGAGTCATCGCTGATTTGACTCATGGCATGTTCACTAGCATCGTCGTCATTACCGCTGCCGTCTTGGTTGTGATGATGAGGGTCGTCATGCTCGTCGAGAGCAGCAAGGAGAGTGGATTCTGATGCATT
>Ga0213867_1000863_pt1 | contig 13497 bp, 3 predicted proteins | sample PICome_12_FD_160120 | JGI IMG/M metagenome (GOLD analysis project Ga0213867, IMG submission 160120) | Coastal seawater microbial communities near Pivers Island, North Carolina, United States - PICO540 | ecosystem: Environmental > Aquatic > Marine > Coastal | place: USA: North Carolina | collected... | reverse complement strand
TGTTTTTGATGTTGCCTCCAAAGATATATTTAAAAATCCAGCTTCGCTAGACTTAAAATCTTTGATTACAATTATAGCTTTATCGTGCAAAATTGATTTATATACAATATTATATTTTGAGCCTTTTATAAGTTTGCCAATGCCTCCAAAAATGCCTGAAGAGTCATTCTCTGGTTGTCCTTCTATCAAAATTTTATAATCAGATAAACTGCTATAAGTACTTGGAGCTTCAAATATTACAGATATAAAGTCAACCTTTTTTCCTGTAATTAAACTCTCTCCTCCTGCAATATCAGAAGCTTTGCCTGAAAGACCTGGAACTTTTTTTGATGCACGCTCTAAAAGTCTTTTTTCAATATCACTTCTAATTATACTATTTGAATGTAATTTTCCATTTTTTTGAACAACAATATTGCTTATAAAAGGAGGATTTACAAAAGGCTTGTAATCAAATTTACTATCACCAATTCTGACAATAGAATATATATTAGGATCTTGCAATTTTGAAAAGTCTCCAAAATCAGATTCTCCTACAACCTCTTCTATTTTCTTATTTAATATTAAAAAAGAACATTCTTTTAAATTTTTTAATTTTGAAATATTATAGCCAATATATTTTCCTGGGAATTTAAAAGATCCGGCAAACCCAGCTTGAGAGGGAGTAATGTCTGATTTGGAAAATACAAAGTTTTTGTTTATAATATAATTATTTAAATTAGATTCTGGAATTTCAGAATATCTCAGATTATCATCAACAGAAGAGTTGCCATTGACAACATAGGTTGAAGCTATTTTATCCAACTTTAATATATCGCTAGGAGTGCTAAAGTCTGAAAAAATATCTCTAATAAAATTTTCATCTTGGATTTCATTTACAATTGGAACAGCCAAGTATATATATAAGTCAGAATTGAAATCATTAGATGGAGAGTATAATGATATGTTCGACATCTGAGAGTTAAATCCCACAAGTGGTATATCGAAAAGCCTTTTTCTGCTGGAAAGAAGTGGGGCTATTTTTCCTGGATAAAAATTATTCGGAGTCTCCTTAGGAGGAGATGGCGACTCTGTTTGGTTTATATATATTTTTACCTTATTAGACGCTAAAGGATTTCCTGAGATAGAAGAGTTTTCCACAAAGACAAAAATTTCTTGGCCAGAAGGTAAGAAGTCTTGAAATAATGAAGTTGAAGATAAACTGACAGAACTAGGCGTAACATTTATAGATAAATTATCTAAACTTTGCAAGTTTTGAATTAAATCAACGCCTTCAGAATCTACAAATCTAATTGTTTCTACTAGTTCAAGATAAAGTCCTTTTAGTTCAAAGCTTATTTGATCATCTTCTCTTATAAAAAGCTCAGGGTTATCACCAAGCCCATCAGGAGTAATTGATTTTATTTCAGGGTTGGGTATTTGAAATGTGACTTCTGAGTTTCCTGAAAAACTAGCCTTGGACCACTGACCATATTTATCAACAACATAGGCAGAAAACTTTGCAGATCTATCTAAATTATATTTATCCCTAAGCTCTTTTAAACCAATAGGAATATCTATAACTTCATAATCCCCTACCTTCCTATCTGTTTCAAGAGTTTTTGCTCTATCTTTTAAATCTAAATAAATACAAGCATTAGGAATATCTCTATATTGATCTTCAAAAAGAACAAGTTCTATTTCTTCTAAGTGATCTTCGTTGACCGGAGTAGTGTCAAAAAAATTTGGTCTAGAAGATTGAGTTAACGAAGATGACGCAGAAGAGTTTTCTGATAAATGAAGATCAAACCAAAGTTGAGAATAAGTAGAGTCAGAATCATCATTATCAGAGGTAAAATATATTTCAGGTCTTGATAGTTCCCCAAATAAATTAAATTCAGAAGAAAAAACTTCAGGCAAACTATTATAAGATACAAGGCCATTATCTTTCGTAAGCTCATTTGGAGTTTTATCTAAAAAACTTTCTGAGAAGAAACCTTCTAAAGAATTTAAACCTAATTTGTTACCTGGATTTTTAACCCCAGTTTCTTTTAAAGCTTTTTCAGAAGATATGTCTATAAAATCATTTACATTTATATAATCTAAAAATAAATTTGGAAAAGTAAAATATTCAAATTTATTTAATTGAACAGGAACGCTTGTTTTTAAAGACCTATCATCTGTCTCAGAAACAGGAGTTGTTCTTTCTGATAATGGAGATAATATAATTTTATAGTCAGAAAATGTAGAGTCTGGAATTCCAAGCTTTTCATTAGAACCTCCGACAAGACCATCCTGAAGAATTCCAAATTTAAAGCTAATTTGACCATCAGAATCTCTTGGAACAACCAAATATCCGGTTATTCCTAGCATTGGCAGGGGTGCTATATTTATCTTTGATAAAAAAGGTTTTGCAGAGTCTTGATTGTCCACAAGGCTAAAAAACAAATATATATCTTGTAATCTATTCTCTTTTGCATTGAAATTATATACATTATCATAACCCTGGGAAGAGTTCTGGAATGATATATCTGGTGTTTTTAAGATAATTTTGTTTTGTATAATGGTGTAATAACCAAGAGGAGACTCTGGAACTTCACCTTGAAACAAGTCATCAGCAGAAAGTTTGTGAAGTGGAAATAAAAAGCTTATAAATCTATGAACAGCTTGCTCTATAATTTCACTTGAATTAGAACCCAAAATTTTAGAATATCCTAATTCTTTTACAAATTCAACGAGTTCCTCTTCTGATACACCACCCTTTTGAAATTCGTTTATTACTCTTATTACTGAGCATTCTTCAGATAAATATATATCTCTTGAGTACTTATATTGAAAGTTATCCTTATCTAGCTTTGACGATATATAGTTTGCTATTTCTGATATTATCTCAAAGGGAATAAATTTAAAATTTACAAATGAAGATAGGGCTTCTATGTTTTCTGAAACATAATTAAAAGCTTCATCTTGAGTTGTTATAGAAACAGTATCGTCTATTGATTCCTCGGAAACGACAAGAGATTTTATTCCTATGCTTGGAATGCTTTCAAGCTCAATTTCTTCAAAATCAACAAGATATCTGTTTAAAGACATTTTGATGTTTTTATGAAATAAGGAAAAAGACTCAAATCCATTTTGATTTGAAGATGCAAACAAGTAGTTTGAAGATTTAATTGATTCCACTAATTTGTTTATTTTTGAATTATATTCTTTCTTTTGTTTTTCAGAAAATATATCAAAAAAGTTCTTTTCCAGAGGAAAATTAACAACTGTTCCCCCTACCGACAAAACAGCGTTATCTTCTATCGCCTGCTGAGGATACAGGACTTTATAATCTGCGGCGTAAGAGAATACAGGTTTATTATCTTTATCGCAATTTATTTTTACTTGTACTTTATCTTTTTCTCCGCCAGGATTAATTTGCCCTAACGCCTTTTCCAAAATACTCATCTAAAACCCTACTATGAAGAAAGACTCCTTGCATCCTTTGAAACACTTCTAGGTTTCGCTCCGGCTTCTTTTACCATAACTTTAGCACCTGATAATGTAAGAACAGAATCACTTTCAACACAAATATTACCAGAGTTTTTTATAAGCATAGGCTTACCTTCTTGCATGCCAGCAATAACGATTCCGTTTTCAGATATAGATATTACATAATCAGAATTATAAAACTTTTCATTAGTTTTTTCTACTACAGCAAGGCCTTTGTCGGTTACGTTTACTCTTAAGTCGAATCTTCCTTTATTAAATTCTTTTCCACTTTCACCGCCCCTAGATCCTCCTATGTTCAATAATACTTCGCCGTCAGTTTGAGCCACAATACTTCTATTGTTATTATCCTTTCCAAACCAAGCAATCATACTGCCCGCCATATCAAGAATTAAACTTTTAGAGTCAGAATTATCTTTTCCTATAGATATTTCTGCTGAGCCTTCTAAATTTGCATTAATGCTTTTTCCTCCAGTTCTAACAGTTTGTTCATCAAATTCTGCAGCCTTATTTTTTACCGAAAAACTATTGCTTAAAGGCTTTTTTCCACTATCTGAGGCTTGAAAAGAATTCAGGCCAGCAACAGATACCCCGCCTCCAGTTCTTATTGCTGGTTCAGAAGGAGAGACGTAAACAGATGTAGCATAATTTCTTGGGATATCTATGTTATCTGGATTAAAGCTTGTTCTTTTTTCTTCTAATGGTATTTCAAAATTCTCAAAATTAGAAGTTCCTTCTACAAGACCGTCTTTGTTCGTCCAAACGTCTGGAATATTTATTTTTACAATTCTATTGGCAATTAACATTTCTGCTGCAGCATACATATTATGATGAGCAGTAGGATTAATTCTTTTTATTTTAGATATAGCATCGCTTGAATCAAGAGGATCATTTGAATCGTTTGAAGCAAACGACCTGATACCCTTATGAAGAACTCCAATTCCCCTAACCCCCTTATTTATTTTTTCTTTTGCAGAAAGCTTAGGGTAGTATTCTCCATTTGACTTCCACAAAGTAATAGGGGTTTGCTCTGTAAGCCCACCTTTATAATTTTGCTTTGCTGTTATACTCTGTGTTTCAGAATAAAAAGAAGAGTTGTCTGGTATTAAAATATTTCCAGTATCAGAATTTTTAGGAATATTTACCTTTAAGCAACCTTCTTTGTCTACTTTTAAAACTAAGTTTTCTTTAGAGTTATCAATGTCAGTAGAATCAACCTTTGTAGAATAATTGAAGTGATATCCAACCCCTCTTCTTGAAACCAACTTAGATTCTATAAATTTATTTTCAGAATCCTTTAAAGGAGGATATCCAGATGTAGATTGTTTCTTATTAAAAGAGCCTCTTGTATTCTTCGGTGGGCCACCGTATATTATTGGTTGATAATTTATATCCAACTCAGAGCCATAAACGTCAAATAAATTTCCAGATATTACTTCATACAAACTGTGAGGAGCTAAGTTTAATACAGAATCTAACTCTTTAGATTTTGCAATTCTTGTTGTATTAAAGTCATCAACATGTTTTATTCTTGAACCATTATTTCTATCATCAAAAGACTTTTGTTCTATATCAAAACCTTTGAATTCTGCGGAAAACTCATTAATAATCTTTTTGTTTTCAACACGAGATGGATTTCTTGGCAAACCATTCTTATAAATGGGTTTCGCAGCATACTTTGTAAACAAGCCTGAAGCGTTAGTTCTGTCAAAATAGGTTCTATCGAAATCAAAATCATTATCTGTTCTTTCTCCGGGCAATCTATTTTGACCACCATTCCTAAATCTTTTTAAAGTTCCAGAGTAAGAAACAGATGATTCAGAAATGTTTACAAAATTAGAAGAAAACAAAGCCAAAGAAGATTCGTCAATTGATCCTGTAAAAATTTGCATCCCAGAGTTATTTTTATCCTTTATCTTGAAAAAATTCTCATACATATAGATGCCAGAACCATGATCTGACTGCAAACAAATATCCGAAGAAGAATCTAGCTCAGGATACAAGGAAGCTCCCACTGGAAAGTCGGGAAAAGGCTTTGATGCTTCAGTGGAGAAAGGGTTTGATTGCAAGGCCTGGAATACTTCATTAGGTATAATTCCGATGCAATAAGTTTGATTGTTTGAAAATGGACTTCTAATGCACAAAACCTTTGATCCAACAGGAGGATAGGCAAATAAACCAGTACCTCCAGCTCCAGCCATATACGGAGGATCTATCTCCAATGGAGCTGTGTTGCTCTGTTGATAACCAGAAATAAGAATTTTATTTCTTTCTCTGCTATACCCTTGTACAACATATACATAGGGCAGCATACTCATTAGCGCATTAAGAGAAGACATTACTTTTTTACAACCTTTGTTAAATCTATAATACCAACTTCTACAATTCTAGCTACAGTATTTGGCAAAAACCCAAGTCCAACGTTTCCAAAAATTGTTCTTAAATCAGACCAAGTTTCTTGACTTGGACCTCCAGATGGAAACAATCTTTTTCCTACATCAGACAGCTTTCCGGTAGACTCGGATTGGTCGCCAGGAATTAGCTGATCTTGATTGTTTATAAGAGTTCCATCGTTATCAAGAATAATATCTGCAAGTTCATTATTTAAACAAATAATTTCATCATCTAGCTCTATGTAATCATTAGAGCCTTCCTCATCTTCTACAACCCCAATAGAAGCATAAAAGTCACCACTATATTCTTCTTGCAACTCATTTGTTTGTTCACCATTAGATATATTTGGCTTTGGCTTTCTAACTTTTTTAAGAAAAGATATTTGCATTAAAATCTTGTTTGGTTTAATTGGAGTTGGAATAATTCCATTTGGAAGAACCAAAGGTTCTAACTTCTTTTCTCCTGCGGCAATTGGCAAACCACTTGTAGAAAGAGAGCTAAAAAAAGCATCGCTTATTGCTGGTCCAACTTGATCAAAGTCAGTCGCCAAATTAATTTCTGGCTGCTGAACATTTGTTATCATTTGAGGGTTTGTAAAAAGCTCTCTAGCTTGAAACAATATTTCATTGGCCTTTTCTCTAACTAGATCTACTTTTTCTGGCGTTGCATTTACAAATACCCTTAAGAGAAGGTATCTATTCGCCGTCAAAATAGATCCTCCAAGATCTGTCATCATGTTAGCAAACCTAGATTGATTATCTACATAATCTAAAACTGTGGCCTTTGTAATGTTTCCTAAGTTGGGAAACCTAATAGATGAGTCAGGTCTTAGGGGAGTATAAGCATCATCTCCAAATTCTTTTCTAAAATTTAAAACTCGGTCTTTCAAAGGTTCTGTTGAAAATTGTTGGCCTATAACATCTAATGGGGTTGGTAAATATTCCCCTGGCGGATGTCCATAAGATAGCGAAAGATTTGTTGTAAATGATTGCCCATAAGCAAAAGTATGAGATACTGATTCTATATAATACAAAAGGCCTGTTGATCTAATAAATACAACCTCTCCGGGCTTATAAAACTCATTTCCAACCAAAGAGAGATTTGCTTTTAATATTTTTGATTTTTGAACAGCTAAGTTCATCAAAGCAAATGGCTTACATTGTAATTCTGAATCACTTAAATATGGAGCTTCAACTCTAAATGGTTTGTATCCATACTGTCTCCACATATCAAAATCTGTAGCCCCCGCCCAATAATACTTTCCGTCAGTTGCTCCTTGAAAAGCGCTACCTAGTTTAAGCGGTGCATCCCCCACCACGTCAATCCTTGTGAAGTCAGGAGGGTCATGAGAGTATGTTGCAGATATAATATCAATGTCTTCTATAACAAATCTTTTCCCAGACCCATATCCCTCTATATTTACTGTATCATCTTCAATCATATGATCAAACAAAGAACCTTTATCTACAGATCCTGACAAAATTTCCAAAGAATTAATTGCATTATCTAAATTTTCAGAAAAATCATTTAAAGATTTTGCACCGCTCAAAGCAGCGCCCTCTTTAAAAAAACCATCTGTAAATATTTTATCTGCAGTTCCAGGATTTTCAGAATTTCCAGTTAAAACTATTTGATTTACTTCTTCCAATTCTTTTGATTTTTCTTTGTTTCTATTTAATATAGTTACAAGCCTATCTCTTTCTGATAAAAGATTTTTAATTTTTTCCAACAAAGAATCTTCCGAAGAAACAAACTCTTTCAAAGCGTTTTCAAGCCCTTCAGAATCTCTTCCTAAATTTATTCCAAAGACGAAATCCGATTGCACAACTTTTCTATTTCTAATTCCAAGTCTTGCCGCAGGATTTACACCAACTCTTTTTTCATAATCTTCAATAATTCTATTTACATTATCTAGAGTTGCATATTTAAAAGCCGGAACGCTAGATCCATTTTCAACAACATTTAGAACATTATCTAAAATATTATTTTCTTCCTGAAAAATTGGATCAAAAACTCCTAAAATGGTTTCTGTATCTCCTAAAAATATTTCTCCATATTCTGAATATGAAATATTTGCACTTAAGTCAAAAACATTGGATGTTTCATTTTCTAAAGTCTGATTACCATTTCTAATCAAGCTGAGGGTGGATGCAGAATTTTCGCCCTTTGGAGCATCATTTGCTTTTACTCCAAAAAATTTAAGAGCATCCTTTCCTTTTAATTTCATCCCAGGGATAAGAGTTCTATCTGGAAATCTTCCCAAAAGGAGTGCCGCAATTACAATCGACATATTTAATGTTTGAACATCATTGCTTAAAGCCGAAATTCTATTTTCAAAAGTTTTTGTTATAAATCCAGGAATCGCAGACTTTTTGCCTTGAGCTGTAAGTCTTGCAGACTCTTGCAAGATTGTCAAAGGAGTTTTATTCCACTGAGGAGGTCTAAACTCTAGGTTTCCATCAGAGTTGCAGAAAAACTCAAATTTAATTATATTGTTTGCAGCCTGACATCTTTCAAAAACATTTGTATATGTTCCCTCAAATAATTTAAAGTTTGAGTTTCTCACATTTAACAGGAAAGGCTTTAAATCGACGTTGTAATCATATTGGTCAGATATAATAAAATAATTTTTATCTCTGTTTAATCTAACGTCTTCAATTCTTCTTTTTGCCCCGATTCTCATCATGGCTCTGGTTACGCTTTCGTTAAATTCATCGCCACCATCAAAATCCAAATTACTAAAGGGATTTAAAAAATTAAAATCAAAAGTTCTAATGTCTTTTTCCTCTGTAACCCCAGAGTTTCTAGCCGCAGCCAATTGTTTTTGAATAGAAGCTTCAATGTTATTTAATTCAGCTCTCAAAGTTGCAATTAAAATATTATTTCTTGCATTTCTTTGAGGATCAACTACGTTTTCACTTATAAGTCTTATTTGAGTTCTTATTTCTATCTTTCTCTTTTGAAGATCTTTTAAAGTATTATTTATACTTTCTTTTAAAGCCAAGTCAGTAATTGACTTTTGAATAGTTCTTCTATTCATAGTAATCATACGATAAGGCTTAAAGTCTCCATAGTATTTGTTTTGTTTTCTAATGGAGTTAATAATAAATGACAGAGGATCTGACTGTCCTTGGTTTAACCTTGAAGCCGTGCTTCTTTTTGAAAGATTATGTGCCTCATAAGAGTTTTTTAAAAACTTTTCAACATCATAAGGCTGTCCTGTAATCAGAATACTTAAAATATTTGCTATATCTAAGTTCACTAAAGGCTGCTCTGCCGCAGACAAACCATGTTGCTGAATGTGGGTTTTTACTTTCCTAAAAGAAGCTCCTGATGGATCTGCGTTTTGAAAGTCTGCTACTTGGGAAACAACTCCGTCCTTCCATCTATATATAAAGCCATCAGGATGTTGCAAAATTTTGGCTCCTTTGTTTGAACCAATTCCACTAAACTCTCCCTGAAACAAGTTGCTTTCAGCAGCATTTTGACCTCTAAACAATCCAGATTTGTATGATAAAATTCCCAAATCTAACAGTTGTTTGTTTTCATCTAGCAAATCTAAATTTGTTCCGGGTTTTATATCACCAAGCTCATCAAAAGATATTTTAAATGGAGTAAGAGGATCTTCCAAAATTCCAACATAATCTGCAAGAGCTGGCTCTGTTACAAATCTAGACCAATTTAACCATCCCATATTATCTGTATATTTTACAGATAGCGTATAAGATCCTGAGGAGTAAGCTATGCTGGTAGAAGTTACATATCCTGCAAATATATGCTGCATTGAAAAAGAATCAGAAGAATATTTTCTAAGCTTTTTATATTGCTCAAAAGTTATTTTATTATTAAAATATAATCGCCTTTCTGCTTCTAAAACTACATCTGAAATTTCGTTTTGTTGATCATCAACGATACCCAACTGCTCTACATTATTTGCGCCATAATCGAATGTTGTTTTATTTGAATTAATAAAAATATGTATACCATCTGAAGGGTCAATAAATGGTTTGCCAAGAAAAAACTTTCTAAGCCTATTTGTGATATATCCGAAATCTATATCTCCAAAATCAAAAGACAATCCTTGCTGTATCTGATCTAAATTTGTAACGTCAGAATAATTTAAAGGCTTTATAGAGTCTAAAACTCCTCTCTCCTCAAAGGCTCCTTCTAATAGGCTTTGAAATAATCCGTATTTTCCTGTGGCAGCTTCTGTAACAGCAAATTTAATATCATCTTCGGTTATCATAGATATATTATAAGGATCAGAAAAGCTAATGCTTCCGCTCTTAGGAGAACTATCTAACCCTAGATTAACATTAAAAGAATTAAACAAAGTAAGCTCTATAACTCCTGTTCCCGGCCCAGTCATACCTTCATCTGGCTTTTCTTGATCAACTATCCACGTAGTTAGCGTGTTATCTGTAGCATAAATATTTCTTCTTAATAGCTCCATTACCGCTATTTGAGTGTCATCTAGCCTTGGTACTTCTCTAAAATTTTCAATTATAGCAGAAGCGATATCTCCATCTGCAGCAAACTCTTCTCCTTGTTTTTGCCTAATCAATTTTCTTGCTTCTTTATTTAGTCTTGCCAAAAGATTTAAATTATATACATTATAATCTTGATAAAAGTTTTCAAATTTTGTTAGAGATTCGTAAGTTCTGATTTGTTGAACTTTATATGCGCACAATGCTTTTACAGATCTCAAGAAGAACTTTTCCAGAGAAGACATCCACTTAAGATCATTAGACGAAGCCAATGTTGTAAAGTATTTCTTTTTAATTAAAACAGAACTCCTTGGGGCCAAAGAAGTTAGGTTTCTTGTTTTTTTCTCATAAGAATCAAACATACCTCTTTCAAGATTTGCAATAGCACCAGTATCACATAAAGACTCTGATTTTAAATTAGAATCTATATATACTTGACTTTTTGTTGAAAGGATATCGTTTTTAACTCTTTGATTTAGATTTTTTATAGCCGAAACAAAACTTTTATTCATACTTTACCTAAAGTTATTGGTTTCTCCTATTTGCAGGTCTCAAAGGCAAAGACGATGCAGCAGGAGAAGCTTGATCTTCTCTTATATTACTTCTTACTTTATCTAAATTATTAACAACTAAATCCGGACTTCTTTCTGGATAAACATTTTGATTCCTAACATAAGGAACGCTTAGCTCTTCTGGTCTTGCTCCATCTGTAGGTATTGATGCAGAAATAGGAGCGCCATTTGGACCAATAGGAGTTCTATGCCAAGGCATAAAGTTTTTTCTAGTTCCAGTAATTAAAGTAGCTTTAAAAGTCATAGTATAATTAAATATACCAGGAGTTGAAGCCTGTTCTGAAAAATTCATATTTGTAAAGAAACCTCTATAAGTTTCTCCTTGATAGTACATTTCAATAGATGTTGCTAAAGCAGCAAGGGATGGCGTATTTGAAAAATTAGAATACTGCTCTCTAGGTGGCTCTGTAAAGGCGCTTGTTAGCTGATCTATAACTGTAGCATCTCCTTTTATTAGCTCACTAGGAACTCCTCCTAAAAAGAAGTCTGAAACAGCTAAAGCAGCATCTCCAAAATTGTTTATTTCTGATGTTGACTCAAAAGCCCTATCTATTGATGCTTGTCTATAATCTTCTTTTAATTCTTTTAATCTATCTTGTAATATATTTCTAAATTGAATTTGCTCATTTCTATAAATTGATCTAAGTATATTTATGCCTTCAATACCGGATGAGCCTGTTGTGCCATTCATGCTCATATTTGTTAGCTGCTCTCCCCAATATTGAACGGCAAACCCGCCTTTAGTCTGTTGCTCGGAAATAATTTTAGTATCTGATCTAGTCATAGATTCCGGGTTTAGATACATTCTAACATAATTTTTGCCTTCTTGCTTGGCAACAACTCCCTCTTCAAACGAACCTATTTGCTTTATGCCGTTCATGTCCAAAGGTAAACCAAATATTATTGTTTCTCTTTTGTATGGCATAATTACCTCTTCTTAGGCTCGGTAGAACCCGATTTTAAATTATTTGAAAAATCAGTTGTGGCCGTAGATCTTTCATCATCAACAAAAACTCTAACATTAATATTAACTTTATCCTGATTTGTTTCATAAGATCCAGACTCGTTAGAAAATACAAGCCCTGTTTTTCCTCTTCTAGCTTCCTTTCTTTTTATATCTGCATCTACTTCTGAAGTAAGACTATCTGAGTATTTTTCATCTCCGATAACTTTTGACATATTTTGAGAAATTCTTTCTTTTGCTCTTTCGATTGAACCTTTGTAATCATTCTCAGCCTCAAGTTCTGCCTGCTTTTTAATCGCAGCCTCATTAAGATCTCCAAGCCTAGCTCTAGCCTCAGCTCCAGCACGCATAGACATTTCTCTATTTACAGATAGCAAGCTCAAAGTTAAATCATTACCCAAGGTTTGTTGAAATAAAATTTGTTTTAAATTTCTATTCGTCTTTTGAGACTCATTTAAAGTATCGTCTTGTTTTATTACAGATTCTTTTAGTTGATCGCCAATTCTTCTTTGATCTTCTGGATCTCTAGCAGTCTGAAGCTCCTCTAGAAGCTCCAAAGTTCTAGTCGCTTGCGTTCCAGATATCCCATACATTTGAGTTAAAAGTTGTTTTTGTATTGCAAACTGAGTTTGAAGCTCTGGAGATTCAATTGCTTCTCTTGCAGTAACTATCTCCCCACCACTAAAGCTGGCAATTGTCTCGGCAATTCCTTTTCCTAAGTCTAGAGCCAACTCTTGCTGTTCTTGAGGTGTTCTTGCTGTAGCAAACCTATCTTCAAGACTTATTGCAGCCCCGAGAACTCCTCCTCCACCACCTAAATCTATACCGCCTCTTTGAAACGTTAAAAATGCTTTTGCATAGTCTTGACCAAGACCCACTACAGATCTTGAGAGTGTGGCTGACAAGCCCGTTGCATTTTTAATTCCAAGCCCAACTTTTTCTAAAGATGTTACAAAATTCTCTAAAAAAGGTCTTGAAAATTCTGCACTAAGACCAATTTCTGAAAATTGAGCAGCAGTTCCTTCCATAGAATTTTTAATATCTGTAACTGTAAGACCTGTTTTTTCCGCTATATCCGAATATGCAGCAAATTGTTTTGTGGCATCTTGAACAGAAATGCCTTGCTTCATAACAGCATCAGTTATAGATCTTGCTATAGTGCTTTGATCAATCCCCGTTCTGTTTGATAAAGCAATTGTTGTCTCTAATATTGTAAAATTACCTATGGATGTATCTATTGATTCGTTTAATGAGTCAAGACTCATTCCTGCTTCTGCGAACTCTCTAGCCAAAAGTCCTATCTCTGCCGGATCTATAAACAAGCCCAAGTTTGTTCTGTTTATAGTTTGTCTTAAAGAATCTCCAAATTTTTGAGACTCCTCATAGGTTTTTCCAAAGCTAAAGCCTATATCTGCGATTGATCTTTTAAAATCTCTATATGAATTCGTACCAGCATCAAATCCATCAGTTATATTATTAAAACTTTTTACAAGATTTCCTGCGCCCTCAATAGTTTGGCTTAAGGCCGTACCTACCAACTGAATTCCGTCAGCAATAGGACCTCCAAACAAGCCTCCTATTGCGCCAAAAGTGCCTCTTACATCTTCTCCAA
>Ga0213867_1000862_pt1 | contig 13504 bp, 9 predicted proteins | sample PICome_12_FD_160120 | JGI IMG/M metagenome (GOLD analysis project Ga0213867, IMG submission 160120) | Coastal seawater microbial communities near Pivers Island, North Carolina, United States - PICO540 | ecosystem: Environmental > Aquatic > Marine > Coastal | place: USA: North Carolina | collected... | reverse complement strand
CTATGCTTGTAGTCGGCAGTCCATTTGTCAACAGGTAACTCGCTAAGAATAAAAGAACATTTGCCCATCCGTTCAAAGTTTTGAAACCTCTACCATTTTCTAAAAATTAATCAAGGCATCAGACATCTAAATGCTGAGTTAGAATACATTTTCATCACATGAAATCAAACCAATCGCATCATCACACCTACCATGAAGATCCAAATGTAGAAGTAGAAGTAAAAGTTCACAGCACACCTTTCGACTGTTGAAGCAATTAATATATCAAAATTATACTTCGAAGTATTATTATAAGAAATATACTGTCAACTGTCAACTAACAACTAACAACTACGACGTAACAACTAACAACCTGACAACCTGACAACTAACAGCCTAATAAGTAACCACCTGACAATCGAAGCGTGGGTTTCAGCTTTCAGCTGGATTACTGCGCTTGAGAAAAACTAAATCCTATGTGTATCCTATTCAATTTACAAATTTCATGCGTCCCAAAACTTGCAGAAATTTCCCGAAAGCGCTATGTGCTATGTATTCCTAAATAGGGTTATTTGTGAATATGTCTTTGGAAGTTCGCATAATACACGAAAAGTGACTGAAACCGGGCAGTTCGAGAGAAAATGCTTGTGTTTTTTGTTTCGAAATTCGAAACACGCGGATCGTTATCAGTTATCTATCAAACTACCTTCCGATATCATTTTACAATACTTCCTCTCCATCTCATTTATCACGTAACTCTAATCAAATACTAACTCTACGCTTTCTCGTCCTCGTCCTTTCAATAACCTATCCAATGTTCAATGGGAACGCAAATCTACGGAATAGGAATGCCACTTCCATGACAAGTAGTAATATTGAAACTCCTCAATTTGGCAAAAGCAAAAAGTGGTATTTCCCTTCGAATCCCAACATATTTAAGGGGTTAGTGGCCATCACCTTGTTTGTTTTCTTGTTGGGAATTAGCAATTTTCAGAGTGGAGAAATCGCACAAGCACAAGTTCGCTCTTCGTGGTGTGAGAAGGTTAACAATGCAAGATCTACGTTAGATCCGAGTCTGCACATTAAGGTTCCTTGTGAAGAAATGAAGCCTGCCAAGTCTGCAGTAGTCGCTTATATTACAGCTGGAGTTTCTAAGGAAAAGGCTTCGAGAACTGTGTTTTCAGCAAGTGATTACGTGGACGGTGTCATGGCTCTTGGCGCTTCTCTAAATGATCATTTGGGGCCTCAAACTCATAAGTTATTACTCCTACGAGATGACTTTATTCCAACGTTACCTACTGACGTGTTGGAAGATTTAAAAAAGGTTGGATGGACTATTGGTATTGCTCCGATTGTAGATATTGATGACAAATTCGTGCCCAACTTCGGGCGTTACAAAACTGTGTACTCGAAGATATCTATACTTGGTTTATCAGAATACGAATGCGTCTTGTTGTTAGATGCAGATACGCTAGTAATTGATAAAATTGATGACCTAATGACTTGCGATATATTGAAGCCAGACTTTCGAGCAGCGGGAGGTTTGGATTTGTACCGCGGCAGATGGCGTCACTTTAATACAGGTTCAATTTTATGGCGTCCAGAGTCTGCTGAAATGAGTCGAGTTTATGCGCTCACCAAGGATCCAAATTTCATGAAGAAATTTGAAAGTGACCAAATATTTTCAAACACTGTGTATCCTGATCGAGAAAATGTTGCTGTAAACGAGAAACTCATTAACGGAGAGGAAGTTGATCCGAAGGAACTAGGGTCCATTGCGCATTTACCTTGGGCATATAATGCACAAACACATTTGGAGTATCAAAGACCACAATTTTGGGATGAGCATGTATCGAGTCTAAAAATTATTCACTATACACAAAAGAAAGGTTGGCAATGCGATAAGCGCTACGATGAACCGCCGCCTTTGTTACCAACACGACCGAAAATAAGTAATTGCAAAATGGATATGGATTGTGCTTGCCATGAAGGATATAGATGGCATCAATATTTACAAAAAGCTCGAGAGTATGTGAAGACTAAGTAAATTTGTGGATTGTAAGCAACTTTTAATTAAATTTAGTATACTGTTCGCGTTATACTAGATGTTAGATTACCTCTAACCCGACCAATTTCCCGATCTTCAGTATCCCGTCAGCTATCACTCTATTGACTTCGCGGTTTCCGATGATTCCGTCGGTAGGTTTAAAGCGCTAAAATTGAATACACTTTGAGGATTAGAGACGGTTTCTCAACTCTATGCTTGAGCGCTTAATCTGGTCCTATGTTCTTTATTCAGAGTGAATTTATGATACGTCGGGTACATTTTCGCATGAAGGTTAAAAATCAAAATAAGCTACGCTTCTGGCAGCCTTTTTTTGCTTGTAAAGCCCAGCGGTTACTACTAAGGTTATGGACCTTCGTATTTAGGATGAGGGACTATAACGAAGTACTTCGAAGTATATCATATATGACCCTAACCCTCTACTGACGGTGAAGAAGAGGGTGGGCCCGATAACATGAGACCTTTATGTCAAAACCGTATATCGATAAAAGCTAGAAAATCGTTATGTATTAGAATAATTGAATAAGCTAGGTGACTTTTCCCCTCTCTCTTCCTCCTCTCCAACTATCACTTTTCTTTTTCATCGAGGCCGTTTTTATCCGTCACCGAGTTCCTCAAACCTACACCGATCTTCTTAGCACCAGAAAAAATACCTTTACCTGTTGCTGATAGCCCAGAACCTATACCTGTTGCTACTGTTGTAACACCACCAGTCAATCCTTTACCCACAGAATTTGCCCCTTTACTAAAATCATTGAACATTGCATCCGTATCTCCCTTTACCCCTTTCTTAACACCTTTGCTAAGTTTGACAACTCCACCACCGATGCCGCCAAAGATTTGACCAATTCCAGTTCCGGCGCCCTAAAAATTGTATGATGTGAGCTTGAAAAAGAATACGGAAGAGATTGAAAACGGAAATTGGTCCAACTACTTGCCTTAATAATTTTACCAGCTCCTGTCCCCACTGAAAGGTTTGAAAAGTATCAATTGGTAAGATTATCCTGAGTGAACGCACTTAAACTAATGGAACTTTACCTCCTGTAACAGTATCTCCGACTCCCTGACCCAAACCACTCACAACAACTGATACTCTACGGCCAGCTTCTCCAGCTCCAATCGAGTCAGTGGCTTTCGCAATACTCTCCCCCAAAGAATCGGCACCCCTACTAATTCTTGTACCAACGTAGCTAGAAGATTTCTTGAGAATAAAGTTTGCTGACCTTCCTGTAAGAGTACCTGTCGTTCTAAAAAAGTCACCCGCAATATAGTTGTCGCTACCATCTTCTCTTCCAGTTAGATTTCTCCAATCTTGTATACTCGTTGCTCTCAATAAAGAGAATATCTGACTTTTGATACGACGGGTGTATTCAGCGATAAAGAGCTCCTGAAACAAAATGAGGAGATGTGAGCATGTGACCATTAGTGTCCTATTGCAATAATATGCTTACCTTAATTCTATCAGGTGGACCTTTATATTATGTTCCTTCCAACCTGAAAAGTTCAATGCTGCCTTATCAACCGTAAACTTGAGCGTTTGCGTAAAATAATTCATGAGGCGAGCACCTCTCTTCCCTCTCAGCGTTTCATACCGAGACGTTACAGGTTTTCTTTTGAACGTTATTTCTAGGAAAATAGGAGACACCCTAAAACGGCGAACAAGTTATTCGTGAACATAAAGGTTATTTCGCTTTCAAGCTGTCCTTACCGAATCATCTTAATATTATAAAGGCTTGGTAGTATTCATCAAAAGCGTTAGGTACGTGTCATAGATTTCGATTGAACTTACATATTTCACCTACCTGTCACTCCTTGGTGGCTCGTAATCTCCCGATTCTGCAATGAAGAATTCGTCGTCGTCACTCTCATTATCCGATGAGTCATGAAGGGTATCATTGTCTTGAAACGAATTCGATGACAACTCTGTCATGATATGAACAGCATCGACAATACGATGTGAAATATCAATCAAACTCCAAACAAACTCCTCACTTGTGCCCAACGAAATTTTGTCTTTTTTCTTTTCTCTGTAACCAATATTCATGTTGATTTTATCGACCTTAATAAGTTCAGAATTATTTCTGTCTCTTAAAGTAATAAGTACGTCTAATACACTATTTTGAGCAGTTGAATTGCAAACCATCGGAAAGTCAGAATTTGGATTACAGTCGACTATCCAAAAATCCTCAAAAATTAATGCTATCTGGGATTTTTTTAATAAATCAGGCGAGTTCGGAACAGGCTTAAAAATTGTTTGATGATCAAACAGCGCTCCTTTGAAACGAAATTTGACCACGTCAGCAAATGACGTCAACCCATCAGGATGAGGCCTTGTAGTGTCACACAATGTTGCTTGTAGATCTTCTAATTTGAAGTGTAGCCTCATTGACTCCCGATCAAAGAAAGATTTCTCACTTTCTTTATTGGCAAGAATATCACCGGCCAATTTAAGTTCTCCTATTTTGATAACCCATCGAGAATCTGCGCTACCCACAACAGTCTGAATCGATATGCTTCCTAAAAATTTCTGTCTCTCATTTTCTTTTAAAGAGTGTTCGGAGCCAATAAGAGGAATAATCTGCAAGCCTGACGCTTTCACTTCGATAACCTCAGTACAAACATGAAGTGCAGAGAACTTGATTTTAAATAATGCCGAAAAATTATTCTTCGAGATTACTTTGAGCGGAGCCATCGTTCCCTATCATTAATTTAGAAATAAATTAGATTAGCAAGAAAAATGTCACCAACAAATTAGCAACAAACATTACCTGTTCCAGCTCAAAATCCTTTTGGAGTTCGCTACAAATAATTGCTAAATGATTACATCCATTGAACACAATATAATTAGGAATGATATGCAGTTCGTTTCTGTCCAGCAATCTATATGCAAAGTAACCTGAATTGGTTTTGTCTTCCAATATTATTGCACTTCCCAGGAATCAACTTTGTGAGATTTCAAATAAAAATAATCATGTAACCTTCTCACCTCGTTTCTAGGCCACCTGCACCAACGACTATGTCTTCGATAGAAAAGGGGTTCGTTTGCTTTGCTTCACTAGAAGTGTCATAGACTAAACGAATAAGTGAAGATGATTCGGGTAACAGCGTCACCCTCTTGAGGGTATGAGGTGGTGAGAAGGCTGACCAAGGTTGAACGGATCCCTTGACAGACAATTCATGTCTATCGTAATACTTATTGAATAAGAAATCTCCAGTGTGATCAACCCCAACATTTGCGGAAACAAAAGAGAGCATAGACGATACTCTCCACTTGATAGGGTCATGAAATCTTCCCACAACAAAAGAATGATCATTGTTCACAAGAAAAATTTCATGACCACCCTCTCCCTCGATAAAAGGTAGAAAACATGGAATCACCTCGTTCTCTTGAATGTTTTCTATAAGTGATATGCTCAACCACTTATCTTGGACCCAAGTGGTTAACCCACCAGATATTGGAGCATCGGATAATTTCACTGATATTGCAATAGATGGGCCAGGAGTGTATATGTAAATAAATTGGTGCGGCTTAACAAGATGGATCGTTTCTGAACTAACATCATTTTCGACGCCATCAAAGCCGAATTCATTGAATGTGTAAGGCATAGGTGTCTCAATAAACACACCAACGGGTAATCGATTTGCTAAAACCAATCTTGGTTCGATATAGATTTGGACGAAAGCTTCGTCATCAATAGTGTCGACTTTCACTGATGCCCGGGCAAAAAATCCTGGAAACCCTTCTTTTACGCATTCAATATCGTGCATTGTCACTTCATCGGTGAATTCACGCTGTCGCAATTCACAAGGCATGGGTAGAGGAATCGATCCCCACCATCCAACAAGTGAAGCCTCGTTCAAATTATCCTCTCCTTCCTTACACTCGTTGATTAACGGCCCAATCATGATGGATAAACCGGATCCTATGGATGTCAAGTCATCGTATGATGGGAGCGTGTCAATAGGGACGCCGATCGATGGCCACCTCTTCGTTCTTGATCTTGTCGTATAATTTGAGATAGCAGTTGTATTAGAAAATTGGTTATTATTTTTCAAGTTTCTTTTTCTGCCACAAATCCCTATGTCGTGAAGACCTTTCGCAGTTTGGCATAATATCCGGAATGGCACTGGACCGCAATTTGTTATTTGAATCCTACTTTTAATTCGGATAAGCTGAATAGTAAAGAATCGCGCAGGTTAAGGTTCTTTCAGTTGAATCAAAACGAAAATTAATGCAAAAAAGCTTACAATTGCGGTGCTTGTTTTAGATACTTCGACAAAAATAACTTTTCCTCCTCTCAAGTGTTGGCATCTCGTTTGATGCAATCTGTCATCAATATTGACTATAACTGTTGTACTAGGAGAAAATTTAGTCCCTCCTATATCAACCTCGATTTCTTTTCGTGTCACTGAATCTTGACCATACAAGCGTTGGCCGCCTATACCTTTACCACGAGCATATTCAAATCTGAAAAATTGAGTTTCTCCCGCACGGCAAAGCTGAGAATATCCGTGATCATTCCGAAGCCGGAAAGATATAGATACCCCACATGAATTCTCGACTCCATAAGGTCTTGGGGTTATCAAAAATCTCTTTTCGTCCTTCGCGGAATATATTCCGAACATTCGGTTGGCTCCACCAATCGAGACGAGAAATTGTTCGCTGAATTTAATTTCGCAAGGGCGAGCATCTACTTCCAAGTATGACGCCATCATCTTTGGTCCTGCTATTTTTTCTTCTTTAACCTTTCTTTTCATTCTCATCGTCCACTCCCAATAATTCAATATCAAAGGCTCCCAACGATTCGACGTCGAGTCGAAATAATCTGCAGTGAAAGATGTGTGCAAATTACTATCAATAATTGCTTCACTATGTAATTTGTCTCCGCCAACTAACGGCAAAACCACATTCATTCCAAACAACATATTTTCCATGCCGATTTTGAACAGCGCATGATCCATACCTTGGAGGTCATTGATAATCGTGATGGAAAATTGTGTCAGTGTTATTTGAGCTTCCAAAACACTTGTTTCGTCTAAATCTTTAGCGATCAAACCATGTACACTTAAGCTATCCCGCGACAAAATACTATCAGACCTTGTATCGTGTGAAAACGAAGTACTTGAAGAGAATGAATCTTCATCCTCCTTAAGCAATTCGACAATCTTCTTGAGTTGAGATTCTTCCCGGTCTGTTAGGTCCTTGACTTCTTCGATATCTTCAAAAGCGTCCTTGTGCGCGTTAATGCTTGATATAATGGCTTGAAACAAAACAAAATCTTGCATGGAAAGAGTCAGACTTATGCCATTTAACGTCACAAGTTTTATTGAAGTTCTCGTAGAACGGTCTGAAGGATTCATCTTTGAGTTTGAAAATACTAAAGAGAAGTTTGAAGGCTCGAGAATTTGCACAGCCTTTACGAGTTCGCTTCCTTGGGCTTTACAGATTTGAAGGTGTTTCGAGTGAACCTCGATTGAACTTTCTAACTCGTCATCACTAGGTATAGAGCGAGATGATTGATAACTTCCATCCATCTTTCCTTGAAGAACTACTACTTCAGTCAAAATTGTTTCTTTTTGTCCGCGCATTGACTTTCGTTGAAGCGGTCGTGACGAACCCATATCCACAAGGATCAACTTGAATTCATCGGTCTCACACATCACAGATATTTTATTGCAATTATCTTCATGAAAAGATGGAAGTAAAGGAGCGATCATCATTTCCACACCGTCGTCAACGGTTTGTACATCTACGAAAACTTCATCATTTTCATCAAAAAAATATTCTTCGTCAATCTTCTTTTTTGGTATCTCAACGAATTTCAAAAGGTCATTTACCAAGCTAGGAAGAAAAGTCACAATTGGTCGCCCAATGCCCACTCTGATCTGTGTGTTGCATCCCATATTTTTTTCTATTTTCGTCACAGATAGCTTGAAAACATCATCTATGCTCGCATTTTCGTCGCTCAAAAATAAGTATGGAAACGAATTGTTTGTAGTCTCTAATCTTTCGTCCTTCACGATTAAAGAACGCACGCTAAAATTCAAAGTAACTTTTTCCATATCTGGATAAGAGTGAAAAGATATACAAGCATTTTTAGCGCCAATTGAAGCAATTGGGTACTTGGGATGTTCATCGCAAAGCAAAAGAAGTGCAGCTTCGATTTCAAGCTTAAATTGAAGACGGCTAGACTCTTCTTTCTTGTCTGAAATTTTCCCACCGTGAGATAAAACATTATTTGAATCTTCAGGAGATGATTCAATTTTTGTATAAGATGTATCATTACTTTCGAGCGAGCTCTCTCGGAAGTATGGATTAGATTCTCCTATATTTTCGTCAAGCGTAAGCAGTAATTGCAGATATTGGCTGCGCATCAAACAAAAAGATATTGGACCTGTTACTATACTGATAATCATCGAACGATCATCATCTAAAGATACTAGATGACTCGGGAGTTCAACTCTTACTTTACCTGCGAATGGTCTTGTGACAACTTTCGAATTATCATGACTTGATATCAAAACATTTTGCCATTGTACTGAGCTCTCTGCCCCTCCAGTACAATCTGCAAACATATGATGACTTACTGCAACACCATCTAGCGACAGTGTAAAATGCTCAGATTTATGAGCAGCCTGTGGAAGGACAACTTCAAGGAAAGGCACATTAATGAAGTAAAGTTGTTCGCCAGAAACAGCATTGGCGACATCAACTGCAACTGCTGCTGCGGAAGATGCCAACTGAGACGTTAATGTTCCAAGGATTCCAGATGTCAGATATTCGAGAACGTTTAAAATTTGCGCCTGAATAAATATCACCCTTACTGGAGAAAGATCAATGTTGGCATATGCTTCGACGAAACTATTTTTGTCTTTTCTTTTCTCTTGATATTCCACATTTACTGCTTTGCCTTTTTTATATTTCAAAGTTAAAAGGCTCGTATTGTCTTCAATAAGCGATTCCTTGAGACCAAAAATAACGCTATATGTGCTACAAACACAATCGGCTAGTTGAGTTTCAATCCTTACATCACCAACATTCACAGACACCGCTATTGAATCATCATTGGTCGATTCCACTTCGAAAAATGACCTTCCGAGGGTAATCGAAAACAAGGGTAGATCATCGATCGCAGAGTTGAAAACAAGCGAAATACTTTTCAAACTACTTTTTAGACGGGAAACTACAACGCCATTTTGACCACCATTATTATTTTCATCGAGATCTATACTCACTTGCTCTGTGTGCAAAGAATTATCGTTGCAGGCATCAGCACTAAAACCAACAATTTCCTTCATACACTCACTAGCAAAACGAGATAGTCTAAAACAGATCTCCAACAAGTCAGCAAGAATATGTGGATTCCATTGCATGCGAAGAGAGCAAAGATTGATATCAACATTATTGACAGTCATATTTTCATCAATTGTCTGCTCAACTGTAATATCAGCAAGATCTGATGAAGAACCGGTATACGTATTGTCAAAAACGCCCAAACGCTTCATATCTTCTACAATATTGAAGTCACAATCAGCATACCAATCCTTATTGTGAGGAAGATCTGAGTGAACTAATAATCTCTGTACAGGTTCCGCACGACGGTACGATCGATTACGAAGTCTCTCCAAAATCCAAAACCATCCCATTTGCAAGGAAAGAAGCGAGCGCCCACTATTTGATTTTGCTACAGAAAAACAAATTGAAACTAATTGTGCTTCTACAGTATCCGAGCCATCAATAATTTTGACGGAAAGTCTTTGAAGTGCCATGTACGCAACTACAGTATCTATCTCACGAGCAGGTGATACACCATCCGACTCTAGCACACCTGACACTCTATTTTCCGAATCACTCATTTGACTCATTTTATCATTTGATTTTTTTGGTAGCCTCTCTCGATTGGTTCCAATCTGCTGTTCAAAGTTTGTCTCAGTATGATTCTGATCAATTTGGTTCGATTTCTTACTTGCCAGGTCTTTAGCAAATCTTGACCACGCAGATGCAACTTTGACCATTTGAGACATTTGTTTTGTAGAAATAGCAATACTGATAACTGGCAATAATGCATCGATGCATATTCTTCGACACTTTCCAGAAGAAGTCTCAACACCCATGTCAACTGAAAGGGAAAGCGGTTCGATAATTGCTCCCATCGTTGATTTTTCGATGCTCGATGACAGCTTCTCGCCGACTGTCCCGATATACAACGCGAACCTACTCATTTCAAGACTTAGAGTATCTAAGATATATGGTGACGAATCGAACCAATTAACTATCTTGGCAGCCGGTGCAAAACCATACATAAAACGAAAATGACCCATATTCAAGGTCATCACACCTGCATTTACGTCAGTGCAGTCTTGCGGAATAACGATAATGGGAGCCTGTAAATTACAATCAATTTTTAAAGATGCGTTTCCCTTCTTACTATACCATGCGTCGGCAATGGAACTAGTCAATGAGTCCCCACTAGTATTTGTTTCTTCACGAATCGATGGTTGAGCCAATGATAAATTAGTCTCCAGGTCTTGTACTTCTGCCTTAGAAGTTTGTTCAAAAGAAGCAAAGTCAAGCAAACAAAGGATATATTGCGGTGATAAAACAACTTCGACGGTTTGAAAGCCAAACTTGATACTCTGGTCGCCGTTGGAGGATTTTTCCAGACGAAAATCAAATGCATCTGCAGAAGACAGGATCGTTTTCATTACAAACGGAAAATTCGTCTTCATGGTTACTTGATCTTGAAGAGTTAAAGAATGAAGATTAAATTTTAATGATAAGGACCCATCAACATTTGCTAAAAAATTCACTCGAAATATTTCTAAGCATAGAGTTGAAATCGGCGACACAAGGTTGTTAAAAAGTTGGATGGACAGTGAGCCAAGTTCAAAACTGACGTGTGCCAACTTTGAGTCTTCAGATAACTCGCTTTTTTCTGCCTGATCATATGAAAGATTTTCTAGCTCCTTCAGTTCTTCGATTGTGAGAGTAATCGGTGGCTCTGATTCTGTGCCATCTGTCTTCGTTTCATGTTTTCCGCCAAAAATATTAGAAAAATTAAATTTTTTCTTTTCATTTTTCAACTTAGAATCACGTTTTGCCTTTTCCAATTCAATTTGCCCATCACTTAAACTTCTCCATGTCATTAAACCAAACACAGAAATAGACCTGTCATTTTCAATATCCGACAGCTCCCTAGCTTCTTCTCCATTCAGAGGCTGAAGCCATCGACATTGCGAACAATTTTTCTGACGCTTATAGAGAATAATATAGCGTTGGCGCTTCTGGAAAGCTTGAAAAAACTCAACCCAACTTCTGCGTCGATTGAGCCGGCCAACACACCGAAACGCATACTTCCACCACGCTTTCGAATTTCCCGACAAAATTGGAGCAAGAGGTCTGTATTCAGGAAACAAGATTTGTGATTTTGGTTTCATTTGTTGTAGCTTACTCAGCAATGTAAGAAAATTTTCAGCTTGGATTCGTGACAAAGAAATGTTTATATCAGAAAGTTTTGATTTTAAATCGTATTTTGAGAACTCAACACATTTTCTCAAGTCGCACATTTTTAGCGATGCATCAAATGATAACGGCGCAAGAATGTAGTCATGAGGTGTGGAATGTAGCTGAGAAAATCTAATTGGAACTTCTTCTTGATCGCAATAAAGTGCCAAACCCGCAATATGGAGCGCTTTCCACAAAAAGTGTTCTTCTTTTGATCGGTTGACAAACGAAGGTTTACCAGTTTCGTCCGTTGTGTTGAGAGTAAGAGAATGTAGAACTGCTCCGACCTTTGAAAATAAATGTTCGAGACAACATTATTCGTTTCCGTATGAAAAAAGTATTGAACAAACGATTGAATAATCTAACATACCTTACATCCGTCACTCATCAATTCTATCTTAATATCAGATACCTCTATCTGGAGGTTCTCGATTACTCTACGCAAAAGCCGTGCGCCAAATCCATCTTTTTCATTTGAGTTGGATTCAAAGCCATCTTCTCCAGTTGCCAATTTCATCAATGCGATCGTTCTAGTACGTCCCTTTTCAGCTTCTTCGATGGATAGTTGTCGTGCCTCCATCTCTTTCGTTGGATTCAACTCATTACTTTGTTGACCTACGCCTGCCAAAAAGTCATGCAGTTGTAACTTAATGTGAAGGCACTTTGCTCTAAATACAACCGAGCTACGCGATAATTTAGACCAAGGAACTTCCACTTTTAAACTTTCAAAACTCCCCTCAACAACACGAAATGGTGCAGCCAAATTCGGAGCCTCCAGTGCCTGTGCCTGAAGATCGCCGTTGACAGCATCGACGTCCAACGCCAAAGACTTCAGCTCTATATTGCCTTTCCATATCGCGACCTAAGAAAGAACATAAGATGTAACTTCAGCACAACTACAGATACCGAAATAGTATTTCAAACCATAATTGAGGGAAAAACTCACATTCAGAGCCGACGCATCAAGATTCAAAACATATCTACCTATAGTATTCTCAAGCAAATCAAGAATTACTTGCTTGGCCATTTTCGAGACCTAGATCAAAGACAACTTCAAGAAAATTAATGAAGTGTTGTATGATTAACACTGAATTAAAAGTATTTTCCCGCATGTATTATGTTTATGTTAGTTCGCACAGATGAAATTTCCACTCACAATATTCTTTTACTCCAGGCGCCGCCGCTGCTCGAGGATTTACTGAACCACACAGATATATGTCACAAAAGAAACCGAGTAATTCGTTTACTTGATGCTACTGCAAGCTAGGATGATATGAGGAGGAGTGAAGTATAAATCTCTACTTCTACGAGTATGTTGTTTGTCTACACAGGCTTTCTTTTTTTCTAGTGAGGGAGAGAGAGAGTGATGGGATAGTTTTTACGAGTATCAGATATCAGATATCAGAGATATCGAAATCAAGCTCGAAATCATATTCTTTTTCACGAGTCAACACACACACATCATGTCTCATGTCATGTGTCATGTCTTTCTCTCTTTACCCGAACGCTCATATATCGTATATCCGTATTTCTCTCTCTAATAGATATACTTTCAAGAATGTACGTGATAATTAGTCCTAGAGACTTGAAATGTCAAGCAATATTTGAAGATTCGAGCAGAGTTCGAAGCATCATCGATTTAGCCGAATCCGAATGACACTGGCACAACCACATTGTACAGACGGACGAACGCTCGAGCACAAAAGTAACGTTTCTTCACATTTCTAGCTAATAAAATTCGCATGAAAACTTCCACCCGGAACTTGCACGAGGAAAGCGAGGTGACGCGTGACGCCACAAGCGAAAAGACGAACATCGTCACTTCCACCGAAGAGATGAAAACCGAAAATCAAAACCTAAAAACCATCTGCTCTTCTCGCCTTCTTTTATACCTTTACGCCTCTCCCTAATGTTGCGATGTTGCATTGTTTGAATGCCATTTATTAATCTTGAAC
>Ga0213867_1000861_pt1 | contig 13518 bp, 12 predicted proteins | sample PICome_12_FD_160120 | JGI IMG/M metagenome (GOLD analysis project Ga0213867, IMG submission 160120) | Coastal seawater microbial communities near Pivers Island, North Carolina, United States - PICO540 | ecosystem: Environmental > Aquatic > Marine > Coastal | place: USA: North Carolina... | reverse complement strand
TACTATTACTGTTACTCTATCTGAAGAACTTGACGGTCTTGATGTAGATACTCCTATTCAAATCTCTGGTGTATCTGTAAATGGGTATACCGGACAATTTGTAGTCAGTGAGAAGAATAGTGAGACCGAGATTGAGTATAAGGCTCCATCTTCTCCTATCACTGCGCTACCATCTGCATCTGATATTGCAGAGGGACAACTTACTATCGTTACTGATACTGTTACCTCAGCATCTCCATATATCTTTAACATCTCGCTGAGATCTGTATATGGTGCTTGTGGTATGCACGCTGATGGAGATAAAGCTGATGGCTTTAAATCTATGGTTGTTGCTCAGTTCACTGGAATTGGTCTGCAAAAAGATAATAATGCTTTCCTCAAGTATGATGATACTACAGGAACTTATCAAGATTCTACAACAGTAGCGAACCTGTTTAGTGATTCTAGAGCAAGGTATAAACCATCATACGAAAACTATCATATCAAAGCAAGTAACAATTCTGTTATTCAAATTGTATCTGTCTTTGCTATTGGTTATGCGACTCACTTCTTAGCAGAAACTGGTGGTGATCTTTCTATCACCAACTCTAACTCAAACTTTGGTGCTAAATCTCTTGTATCCAGAGGATTCCGTGCAGAAGCTTTCACAAAAGATGATGTTGGATATATTACTCACGTCATTCCACCACAAGAAAATGTTGCTGCTGATGTAAATGTTGAATTTGTTGCCTTTGATGTAAATCAAACCACAGGTATTGGAACAATTTTTCTTTATGAGCAATTAGTTGAAGCACAAAAACCAAATCATATTATTGATGGATATAGAATTGGTGCAAAACCTGATGATGTAATTAAAGTTGATGTTATCAATGCAGGTATTACCTCTACATATTCTGCAAAGATTGTGATGCCTGGTACGGAAACTTCTTTTGAGAAAGAGTTTACTGTTACTAAGAAAACAAATGGAATCTCAAATGAAATTACATCTAATACATTTACATTTACGGAAAATCATTCCTTTGAAACTGGCGAGTCTGTAAGAATACTGAGTGATACTGGACACATTCCTGATGGATTGATCACGGGTCAACTATATTATGCAATCACAACAGGTCTAGCTGCTAATCAGATTAAAGTTGCTAAGACTCTTAATGATGCTTTAATTGGTCAGCAGGCTACAATTTTCTCTAATGAAACCAGTACAGTTAAGGTAGTTTCTAGAGTATCTGATAAGTCTCCTGGAGATACTGGACACCCACTACAATGGAGTGGAACACAATGGTATCTCTCTGTTTCTCAAAACTCTTCTGATAATGATCTCTTCAGTTTAATTCAGAATTTAACATCTGATGCTACTCCTAGATCTTATTTTACAAGAACTCCTGATACTAGAGGACTCTTAGATAGGATTTACCGTCTGAGATATGTTATTCCTAAAGATAATCCTACTGCCTCTAGACCACCTATTGAAGGATATGTTCTTCAAGAATCTAGTGGTGTAACTGGTAGCGATACTGAAAATGAAAAGTATTACAGTATCTCATCTAAAGTTCTCAATGATAGCACAGAACTAAGAAACCCCAGATTTGTTGCTAATGCAGAAATTGTTGGAACAACAGCAACAATTACGACTGAATTACCACATAATTTAACTGTCGGTGATACTGTTAGATTGAGAAATATCAAGAGTGTTGAAAATACTGATGGTGAAGATGATCTTGGATATAATGGTGTTTTCTTCGTAGCAACTGTTCCTGATAAAAAGACATTCACATATACATTAGCAACTGTTCCTGGATTATTCTCTAGTGATCCTAATACAAGAGATGCTAATCTTCCATACTTCACTAAGTATGAATTACCTGGAACGTATGTAATTTATCGTTCTGAAGAAGTTCAGAAGTATATTAAGGACGAGCAAGATGGTATCTATCACTTAATTCTATTAAGTGCATCTAATAATCCTACTGTTGCTCCTTTTGATACTGAGAATTATGTTCAACCAGTTCAATTCCTTTATCCTCAAATTAACAAGGATAATCCAAAATCGGACCCTGATGGTGCAAGATCATTTGCAGAATCTGAGCTAGTAGGTAACGTTATCGTCAACGATGCTCAAAAGAGTATAACGAAGGAGTCACTCACTAAACTATATGATGATGTAAACATTGGTATCGCTATTACTGATATTGTATCTACTCCTTCTTCTGGTATTGCTCACACTCTATTCACTGAAGTTGAGCATGGATTGAATAGAATTACCTCTTTAAGTATTGATAGTCCTGGACAAGGATATGGATCTGGAAGTGGTACTGTTCTGTATAATGCAACCTTAACAGGAACTTCTGGAACTGTTTATGGAACAAATGCTACTTGTGTAGTTTCTATCGACGGTGTTGGATCCTTGACTGGTATTAAAGTCATGGATGGTGGACAGGGATATTCAGTTGGTGATAAACTAAATGTTACTGGAACTGCAACTACAACAGGATTTACTACTGCTACTGTAAATGTAGATGCAATCTATGATAATACTGGTGATGTACTATTCGTAACTGATATTGCAGATTCGCACTCTCAGTACAATACTCTGTATAGAATTACTGGTATTACAACCACATATGATGATCAGATCTTTGTTGAATCTATGGAGACAATATCTGGTATTAACACCCTTGGTGTTGGAGTAACTGATCTGTTAAGTTCTAAGGCATATAATCTTGGACCTACGATCGGTATTTCATCACTCTCGTATAACAATATTACGGGTGTTGTAAGCTTTACCTCGGTGGCTAATCATGGACTATCAGAAGACAACAAGGTTCGACTTGCTGGTGCTAACTACTCTGGCTACAATAAAGATCACATTATTACCAGAGTTACAGGTCAGAATACTTTTGAAGTTAATGTCGGAGTTGGAACAACAGTTCCAAATGCCTTAGGAACAATTAGAGCATTTAGAAATGGATTTACATCTAGAGGTGGTTTAATCAGTCTTGCTGATCAAAACATTGGCGGTAGACTTATTGATCAATATGGTGGTGTAACTGCTCAACTGAGTGCTGCTATCACATCAGCAGATGCAACAACGCTTTCTATCACATCTTTGAGTAGTTATGATTTAGAAATTGGTGATTACTTACAGATCAATGATGAAATCTTTAGAATTAAAGAATCTGTTGATGGAAACCCAATTACAGTCTTTAGAGGAGCACTTGGATCTGTAAGATCAACACATGCTTCTGGTGATGTTGTAAGAAAGATTCAACCAATTCCAATGGAATTGAGAAGAAATTCTATCATTCGTGCATCTGGACATACTTTTGAATATCTTGGATATGGTCCTGGTAACTATTCTACAGGTTTACCCGATAGACAAGATAGAGTTCTTGATCAAAGAGAAATCTTTATTGCACAATCTAACAAGCAGAATGGTGGTGTCGTTGCATTTACTGCAATGGACAGTGATGGTAACTTCTTCATCGGTAATAAGAAACTCAACTCTACAACTGGTAGAGAAGATGTATTCGATGCTCCTATCATTACTATTACTGGTCAGGATGTTACGACTGGAAATGAAGCAGGATTTGATGCTCAAGTATCTTCTGAGATTACAGTTACAAGATCTCTGAAGGTTGAGGGTGGTCCTGAGAAGAACATTGTTTCTGAGTTTGATGGTCCAACTATCTTCAATGAGAAGATTACATCTTCTTCTGATGATGGTGTAGAATTGAAGTCCTTGTTCATGCAGGGTGAGAATAAGATCTCTAGAAAGTATACAAACTCTCCATCTAAACCAACTACTGCTGGAAACCCTGGAGATGTTGTTATTAACTCTCAACCAGATAGTGGATCAACTCTTGGATGGGTTTATACATCTGATGATATTTGGGAAGATTTTGGTCTTATTTCTGATCAAGGACTGGCTCTATCTAGAAATGTCGGACTCACAACTGATGGTGCAAGTTATGCTGGTATTGCAACCAACATTAACTTCGTAGGAACTGGTATTTCTATCACTGCTGATGTTGATATTAACTCTGGAGTTGGAACAGTTTCGCTATACTCTAGTTCAGTTGAACCTGAGTTCCTAGTTGTTAGTGGTGTTTCCACATTTAATAATAATATAGTTTCTAATGAAACATTATTCTCTCAGGGTGGATTTATCGCAACAACAGGTGTTTCCACATTCTTTGATGATGCAGTCTTTAGAGAAGGTATTCAAGTATTCAATGGATTAGAAGCAGACTCTGCAACTATCTCTGGTACAGTTGTTGCTACTGAAGTAAACACAACTACATTCTCAAATGCAACTGCTAACTTCTCTGGAAGTATTTCTGCTGGTAGTACATCTGATGCTGCTGATAGAACAGTCAGAGTCCTCAGTGGAGATAATAACAACGCTGGATTTGAAGCCTACGGTGATGTTCAAGGAACTGGATATTTACGTGTAGGATCCAGAGCAGACAGAGGTGGTGGTGTATTCTTTAATGGAAATCTCTCTCCATCATTTGCTATTGATGAAGTTGCTGATACTGTATCTTATTATAGAAGATCTGGTGGAATAAACTATGTGGTGTTCTCTCACCCATATAATAGTAGCACCGTATCTTTCTCTAGTGATGTAACACTTGCAGGAAATCTAACAACAGTCGATCTTACTGCCTCTGGTAATGCTTCTATCACTGGAAGTATTTCTACAGTAACGAACATTAACTCTATTGGTATTTCTACATTACCAACAGTGAATTCAGATACAGTTACTGTTAATAATAAGTTGTCTATTCTTGCTCCTGTTGAGCAGAATGTTGTTGCCTTAGGATCAACAACAGTTGTTGATTGTTCTCAAGGAAACTACTTCACAACAACAGTCAATGGTAACGTAGCATTTGAGTTCACAAATGTTCCAAGTGGAGTTGTATATGGTGTAACTATTGAAATTACTCACACTTCTGGTACAATTACGTGGCCAACATCTGTTAAGTTCCCAGAAGATCAGGCTCCGCTCCTCTCAACGGGCAAGACACATCTCTTTATGCTAGTTACGGATGACGGTGGTGCTAGATTCAGAGCAGCAGCATTGTTTGACTTTGATGACTAGATCAGTTACAAAACTGTCCACTCACACCTCCACCTTCGGGTGGGGGTGTTATACTATGTGAGTAAATAGGAGGGTCATGTCTTCTCTGGAGAAATTATTATTTGTTGCATCCTTCATGTGTATGCTACAATGGGGAACCCGTGTAACTTCTGTCGCTATTAACTCTCTTTTGTGATATAATGAAGAAGAAATTTGTCTGCGTACATCCACTTTCTAGAAAAGCAAAAAATCGTTTCTCTAATGAGATGGACTTGTTTCATTCATGCAAAGTAGAGAATGAAGATAATGATATGTTTTTCTTAGCATCGTTAAATAGAAAATATTTCTTTTGGGTTCCGAAAGATGGTAATGAGCATTGGAGAATTGAAAAATGAGTCTTGATAAAGGAGTTCCTAATCCACAAGAACTTAGGAATGCAGTGTATTGTAAAGTTCCTTATGGATATCAAATAGATCCTGAGGAAGATGTTCTTGTTCCTATGTTTCAGATACCAATAGCTCATGTAAAGGTTAAAAACTGGGAGCAAAAGAAGAAACAACTTCTTTCATTATATAATAATACACAAGAGAATCAGATAACTGGTAGTGATCCGTTTGATGTTTCAACGGATTATCATTACCGTAATGGAGGTCAATATAACGAAACTATTAATAATATTTTAGACGAAGAACTTGCGGTTCTTGAAAATTTATTTTTAAGAACAGAGCAATTCTGTGAGGAATATAGAGAAGAAATGTGCCCAGAAGATTGTAATGTATATTTTCAGATATCTCACTCTTGGTTTGAAAAATCTAAAAAATTTCAATCACATTATCCACATCATCATGGACCTACTGGGTATAGTTGTGTCCTTTACATTTTTTATGATAAAGAAGAACACACTCCAACTATTTTTATGAATCCAAACTTAATTTCTAGTATTGGTGGTCAAGCAGATTGGTCATTTGAAAATGCTCAAGAAGGATCACTTCTTTGTTGGCCATCACAAGTAATGCACTTTACTCATCCAAACGGATCAGATAAAGAAAGAATGGTGCTTTCATTCAATATGTCTGTGCATAACGCAGACGGTAATCCTTTAGAATAATACAATGTTAAAAGAATCTTCCGAAGGCAACACTGGAATTTATTATTTTCCACCTCCATTTTTGTACTATTCTAAAGTGCATGATCATGAGAAAATTAAAGAAAAACTTTTTCTTGAAATTGAACAAAACCTAGAGGAGAACTCTGATAAAATTAAAAATAATTGGTTCTGTGATGTAACTTCTTCATTTCATTTTGATGATGGAGAATTTCTTGTCCGCAATGACGACCTGATTGATGCTATTTGGCACGCATACAATGAATGTATTTGTTTTCTTGAGCAAGATTGTTGGCTTGATGGGGGTCTAACTGAACAGTTCAAAAATATTTTTATAGAAAATATTTGGTATAATAAATATGAAGTTGGAGGAAATCAAGAAATTCATAGTCATAATAAATTTCCCATGTCTGGTATTTACTTTCTAGAAAATACTGGACCAGCGAATACAGTTTGGTGGTATGGTTCTGATAATATGTTTCCTGGAAATCACAGCGATTATTTTTCTTTTAATCATAAGGTATTTGGTGAAGATAACGTTATATCAAAAGTTGGTGAGGGATATATTGTCTTATTTCCTGGACCTTTGGCTCATTATGTTCCACATACAATGCATAAAAAGACAACAATATCTTTCAACTTTGGTTTTACAGAATGAAAAAAGTCAGAGTTGTAAAGGAATTTGTATCTAAAAAAAATCTTAAGATACTGAATGATTGGTCTTTCAAAAATTATAGAGAGAACCCAAATCAGTATTATGATGCTCATATGGATCCAGACAATCCAAGATCAAGATTTACAACTAGACTAAACAATGAGATTGATCACATAGATAAGAATATTTTTATAAACTATCCTAAGATAGCTTACAACATTCAAAATAGAATATGTGCTAAGTTTGAACTGTGGGATCAAGATCACCCTCCATCATTTGTTGATGGAATTGTTAATGGTATTGGTATTCGTGATGGATATATCAAAGAACATATCGATCCTGTATATTTTCCTGGTACACATACCTTGCACTGTAATGTTATTTCTCAGAAGTCAGATCATGGAGGTGTAACTATAATTGATGGTGAGGAATATGATATTGATGTTGGTGATCTACTCTGCTATGTTGTTTCTGATGTAAAGCATAGAGTAACTAAAACAAAGGGAAATACAAATAGAATTCTTTGGGTATTTGGATTTTGTATATCGCCAATAAAAATGAATGAAATGTTTTGGGATGGGTTTCAAGTATGATTAGAAAACTGAGAAAGATATTTGATATATTGTTATATGAAGAGCCAGATCTAACATGGGAGGAGGAAGTTCCATTATATGATTGGGTAAAGGGTATCAATGAAAGAATTGATAGAATAGAAGATAATCAAGTATATTTGAGAGGCGAGATATTAAGACTTGAAAAAAAGATCGATCGGGTGTACAATAAATAAAATGTCTATTTGGAGACTTATTTTATGTCCATCGAAGAAACAGGTAACGTTGATGTTACCATCAGTAGTCCTCTTCCTGCTGCAGAAACCGAATCAGTTTCTGAAACAGTTGTGGAAGAAGTCATCAAACAGTCTAAGTTTAGAGAGTCTTTATTTCTTTTTTCATCTGAAGTTTCGGCAGTTGCAAATTCTAACATGTCTGATAGAGATGCATTTGCATTATGTCGAAAACTCTTTCGAGAGTTGAGAGTAGAGAAACAAAGATATTTTCCAGTTAAGAATCTAAAATCTAAGAACAAGAAACAAAGAAAAAGTAAAGGTAAGAAAAAGTAAGTCAACTGATTATTATGAACATCTGGGAAATTAACGATCTATCTAATATACATGTGGAGGAATTTGAAGGTTCTAAAATATATTGGATGGATAATTTTTATAAGTATCCAGATTTAATTTTTGAGTACATAACCAGAGAGTCTCCACCTCTCTGGAAATGGGGTGATGATTGGGATGGTATAGAACATTCTAAAAACACTAAACACTTTGAAGACCGTAGATGGGATGGTGAAGACGCTGAAGGAATTGAAGTTCCAAATGATGCTCTATCAAAAGTATTCAATCAAACAACTACTACAAGGACAAGCGTAGTTACTAATCATACCAGATTTTTTACAGATAAAGAATCTGTAAAATATAATGACTACAAGAATAATTGGTGGTGGCCACATACAGATTCTGGATATAATGCTCTTGTGTATTTGAATAAATGTGAAGATGGTTCTTCATTTGGAACAAATTTATACAGACTTTCTGATGATTTTTGGGATAAACGATCAAATACAGATAATCGTCATGAACATGCAGATCCATGGATTAAAAAAGATATTGGAGACTGTAAAAGAATTGCAGCATTTAAGTCAAAATATAATAGATTAGTTGCATTTGATGGTTATAGATATGAGCATGGTATGAGTGTAGATGACGATAGATGGTTTTATGAAACTAGAGTAAATCAAGTTATGTTTTTTGATGATCCGGAGAATAAATGATGACCTATAATGCTTTACATTTTCATGGAGATAGCAGTCCTGTATCTGAAGAAAAACTTAAGATAGAAAATTTTGAATCCGATCATATTTTTGTTGATAAATGTTGGAAAGCATTTCCTGATATTGATAATAATGAAATCATTCAGGATTGTTATGATGCTACGAAACATATTTCTGGAACAAATAGATCTAACATGGGTGGATGGCAGAGTGAAGTTAGACCACTAACCAACAGTGTATTTCGAGGTTCTTTGAGGTATATCTATGATCTTGGAACCCATGCTGTAGAGTTTGCTAATCGCTGCATAGAGGATCTTCATCAAGAAGCTGAGGCACACTTTACTATGAATTCCGCTCACTTATGGGCAAATATAAACAGTGATCAATCTTATAATGTTCTTCATAGTCATCCAGGTGCAGACTTAATAGTTTTATATTATGCTTTATATGAAGGTCCTGAACAAGGAGTATTACGCTTAGTTAGATCTGATGGATCTAATCATACACAGACATATAATAATGTTCCTTACTCAATGGAATATGAACCACAAGTAGAGCAGGGAGCATTTATTGCTTTTCCACCACATCTTCTTCATTATGTTACTCCTAACGTCACAGGGAGAGATAGAATATCTATTTCTTTCAATATGTCTGTAGATTATGGGGACTTTTAACTAAATAAATAACAAAAAGAAACTACTTAGGATATAATGGCTGTATTAAATGTTGACGGTATTGTTTTCAGTAATGGAACTCAGATAGATAGTAGGTATGACATCATTCCGCAAAACTCTGTTACTGTGTTCTTCGAGTCTTCTGCTCCTACGGGATGGACAAAACTAACAACGCACGATAATAAAGCACTCAGAGTTGTTACTGGAACTGGTGGAGGTTTTGGTTCTGGTGGAACATCTGGTGCTGGTGGTAGTCCTTTTACATCAACATTTTCTCAGGTTCCTGTTACTGGAACAGTAACAGCTTCTGGAACAGTTGGTGGTCATACTTTGAGTATTTCAGAACTACCTTCTCACGCTCATGGAGCGGGTGATTCTATTGGTATCAATCCTCAACCTGGATCTGGAGTATCTGGTAGAGACTTAAATACTACTGGTCCAGTAACATCTTCTGTTGGTGGTGGTTCAGCACATACTCACCCATTTACAGGAAGTTCAGTACCATGGAGTGCAAATATAAATCTTGCTGTTCAATATATTGATGTGATTGTTTGTCGTTTTAACTAATCGCAAAGGGAGAAAATAATATGTCTATTTTACAAGCAGATGGTTTAGAATTTAGTGATGGGTCAATTCTTGAAAGTCTTTATGGAATAATTCCACAAGATAAACGAATGGTATTTTACCAGGCGGCAGCACCGACTGGATGGACAAAATTAACTCAAGTTTCTGCACCCGGAGACCTAAATGGATCTGCTATTAGAGTAACTAGCGGTGCTGGTGGATCAGTTGTTGGAACTACAGATTTTACAGCATCAATGCCTGCGACTCCAAAGGCATTTGCTAGTGTTCAACCTGCTATAGCAGTAGGAAGTGTCGGACCACATACATTAACTCTCGGTGAATTAGCTTCTCACGATCACCAAATAGGAGCAAGAGAAGTAGATGATGGACCTCCTGCACCTACTGCATATCAAGCACCCGCTGTAGCATCATATCCAGATAGAGTACCATATACAGCTCAGAGAGCATATCAGCAACCTAGTGTATATCAACAACCAATTATCTATCAGCAACCCAGTGCTTATCAGCAACCTCAAACTAGACAAACTATTGTACCTGTTCAGAATCCAGGTACTTATCGACAACCAAAAAACCCTATAAGTCAAGAACCATATCAACAACCTACAACAATAAGAAATAGAGTCTTTTCTAACCAGAACAGGAGAGTGAATAGAACTCTGCCGCAATCACCAAGTTCAACTAATGCCACAGGTCAAGTAAGTGTTCAGGTAGGTGTAAGCAACGCACAAGTCACACAACAACCAGTTAGATACCGAGAACCTGGAAGAAGACGTAATAATATCCCCAATCCAAATAACGCCCGTGCGCAAAGACCTAGTACCACACGGGTAAGACCTGGGAATCGCCCAGATCGTCGCAGAAATAGACGCGGACCACGGAGGAATCGTCAAAGAAGACAACCGAGAGCGCAAGTTTCAAGGCAAAATCCGAATCCTTTCTCATTTCAAGTTCCGTCAAACTTCCGAGGCGCTGGAAGACGGAGAAACCAAGTTTTCGTCGTTAGAACCAACTTCACCCAAAGTTTCCAGCCAGTTCAAGGTCCCGGTCCTATTCGCGTGAATCGACAATCACCAGACAGTCAGCAGCAAAACCGTGTCTTTTCATTTCAACAACAAAACCCAACACCACAAAGAAACCCGAAACCAGAATCTAATCCAAACCCATTTACAGTTCCAGCACCATTTAGAAATCCATCAACATTTAGACGACCATCAAACACAACTGTTACTGCTAATACAAGAGTCACTGGAAATACTAATGTTAACGCAAATACCAATGTTCCTGTTCGTGTAACACAGGTATATCAGCAAAGTAACATTAACTATAGTCCATATCCACAACCTTTGATTGTTCCTGGAGATCAAATTAGAGGTGATAATACTAATGCTCCAAATACATCCAGCGTTGGTGGAGGTAATGCACATACACATCCATTTACTGGTGATGACTTTGGTCCTCAGATTACTGCTCCTTCTGGATTCAGTTTAAGAGTACAATATATTGATGTTATTGTTTGCAGTTTCGATTAAATAAGTGTATAATCTAAAAACAAGTGAGGTAAATTATGGCGTCAGGCAAGTGGTGTCCGTTAATTCGTAAAGATTGTGTAGAACATAAGTGTGCATTTTACACTCACGTTATGGGACACAATCCTAATACTGGACAGGCAGTAGATGAATGGGCATGTTCTATTCAGTTTCTCCCAATGCTTTTGATTGAAAACTCTCAACAACAAAGAGGAACTGGTGCTGCTGTTGAGTCATTCAGAAATGAAATGGTAAAAGCAAATCAGTCAAATATAAATATCCTTGAAGCGGCGGCAAATATGTTCTCTGCATCTCATCAGGTTCAAGTTACAGATGAAACACCTGAACAGAAACTAATAACCGATTCTGATAAATAAAAACACTATTGGAGATAGTCAATAATGAAAGTCGTAGTAATTGTTCCTGATAGAAACATCACAGTAGACAACAAAATGTTGACTCTGAATGATGCTGAGTGGACTTTTGATGATTCACATATTCACGCTATTCACTGGGATGGAACTTCTGGCGAATTAGAATTTGTTGATACGTCTGAGAACTTGAATCTTTCTTCGATCGCTATAGTTCAACCATATATTGATAAGTTTTTTGCGGAACTTCCGAAGATTGAAAAACTTCGTATGGAGAGAGAAGAACAAGAACGTAATGCAAAGGACACCCGTGCTTCTGAAATGCAGAAACAGCAGGAAGAGCAAGAAAATATTCTTAGAAAAATTAGAGAGACTGCTGAAGAGAATAGAAGACTAGAAGCAGAGTCTCGTTTTGCTAAACAAAGAGAAGATGCAGCAAAAGCAGAGAAAGCGCAATTAGAGGATAAACTTCGTGTTGAAAAAGAATTAAATGAAAGAAAACAGGCTAGAGAAAAACTTGATGCAGAGATTGCAACTAAGACTAGATTGTTTGATGAAGAAATAAAAGCAAGAACAAAATCTTTAGCCGAGGTTGAAGAATCTATTGTTAAAAACCAACATGTAGTAGAGGATGCTCTTAACTCACTCTCAGAAAAACTTTTCCAACAGAAAGGTGAACTGATGAGTCAGGTTAGTGATGAGAGAGCAGAGTTAGATAGACAAAGACAAGAATATATTAAACAAAAAACCGCCGAAAGAAAGGAATTAGAACTTCAGAATGAAAGATTTGCTGAAGAATCTGAGGCGCTTAAAGTAGAAAGAGAGAGTGAAAATAAATACTTTGAGTTAGAGAATGAAAGACTGGAGGTTCTTAAAAAAGAACTTCAAGATGAAAAAAAACAGTTGCAAGAATTATCTGAAATACAGACAGACCAATTTATTAAAGATAGAGATTATCTTCATGAAACTGAAAGAATTCGGCAAGAAGAAATTACTTCTAGAACTGAAAGTCTTGAATTAGAACGTGAGAAAATCCGACAGGAAAGAAAACAATTAGAACTTGAAAAACATAATTATGAACTTGAGAAGAAAACATTTGATACTCAATTAAACTATGAAAAAGATCTTATTGAGGCAAGGATGCACGATGAAATAGCTCGTCGTACCGCGATGGAAATAGCAGAAAAAGAAGTAAAAGAACTTCAAGAACTACAATCTAGTGCAATTTTATCCACTAAATTAGATGAAATTATGAGTAAATCTGATCCTATGGATCTGTTTTCTTTGATGGGAGCAAGTGCTTATGATATTCAAGAACTACCAATAGAAAAAACGATAGCTTTCTTTGCTCAACTTGGAAGAATGCAATCATTCTGCAAAAAGTACAATCTAAAAATTAAAGATATTCAGGATAATGAAGAACTTCAAGATAGACTTAAAACATGGCTTTATACACCTGACGATCGCGGCATAGATAGCATCGGTGATGATGATGAACCGCTTGATCCTATCTACACAACCAAACTTCCTAAAAATTAACGATCTCTAAAGACTAGACTTATATTATGCGACAACAACTTTTTGATAATAATTATATAATTCTGGACGAGTTTATACCTCGGGATCAGGCAAAAATAATAGCAGAGAGATTCAAAACCGATTGTGAACGTGAGAATCTTCCTGGTGATG
>Ga0213867_1000858_pt1 | contig 13547 bp, 14 predicted proteins | sample PICome_12_FD_160120 | JGI IMG/M metagenome (GOLD analysis project Ga0213867, IMG submission 160120) | Coastal seawater microbial communities near Pivers Island, North Carolina, United States - PICO540 | ecosystem: Environmental > Aquatic > Marine > Coastal | place: USA: North Carolina... | reverse complement strand
TTACTTATTAACGTTTCAACAAGACTTGACGAGTACGACAGCAGTAAAGTTAATGTTGATAGAAGAACAGCGGGTGCATCTCTTGAGTGGAGACCGATTGACAACTTCTTATTTAGAGCATCATGGTCAGAATCATTTAAAGCTCCTGACTTGCCTTACTCATTTGTTGGTGAGAGAAGATTCTATACTTCTGAGACTGACTACTATCAGTGCTATGCTTCAGGAGACTGGGGTGTATCAGGTGAGGGTTGTTTAACAGCAGCTCCTGGCTATGACATTATCAATATTGATGGTGTAACAACTGGTAACTTAAACCTTAAAGAAGAAGAAGGTGACTCTTACTCAATGGGATTTGTATGGGAGCCATATGACAGCTTTGTTGTAACACTTGATGCTTTCCATATTAAGCTTGGTGACATTGTATCTACTAAAGATTTAGGTACTATTGTTAGAGACGAAGCTATATGTAGAGCACAAGAAGCTGGAGATTTCTCAGCTGGTAACATTACATATCCTGATTCATATTGTCAGCAAGTATATGCATCAATTGTCAGAGGTGGTAAAGACTTTACACCAGAGGCATATGACAATGTTTTACCTGAAGGTTCAATCACAGCACTATATGAAACACCAGTTAACATTGCTGGACAAGAATTTATAGGTGTAGATACTTCATTAAGCTATAATTGGGTTACAGATTCACTTGGTGATTTCTACTTCTCAATTGTAAATACAAATCAGATCGACCTGAAGTATGCTGAAGATATTGGAGATCCTTTAGTTAGTTACATGAATAGCATCTATACTCCTAGATCAAGACAGTCAATTAGACTTGCTTGGGAAAGAGGAGACTGGTACGCGAGTACATCAACTCTAAGAGTTGGTCATATGGAAGGATATTATGGTAAAACTATGAGTCCTTACTTTGATACTAACGTCACTGTTGGATATGATATTACTCAAGATTCATTTATTTCTCTAACAGTTACTAACGTGTTTGATCAAATACCTGACACTGATGTGGCCTACGACCAAGGTAGTTCATTCTATCCTTATGGCTTTAATTCATTCAGATATCCTAGATTTGGCCCACAAGCCTTCTTAACTTATCAAATAAGATTCTAGGAAAATAACTTAAAAAAAAGGAGGCTTAGGCCTCCTTTTTGCTTTAAAATACTGCCATGAAATATATATATATTACGACAATTTTTTGCGCCTCAATTTTTGCTCAATCAGTCACAGAAGAGGACACTACCGTCAAAGATACTATTAAACTATCAACATCTAGCATTGAAAAATCAGGACTTACTCAAGAACAAATTGTAAAACTAGATGAGCAGACAAGAATATTATTAGCAGATTACCAATCGACTTCTAAAGAATACGATTCCTTAAAACTTTATAACGATCAGGTACAAAAAATAATTAATTCTCAAATTGAAGAAATAGAAAGCATTCTTCAAAAAATTGACGAACTTGATAAAACTAACCAAAGAATTGTACCTTTTATGTTAAGAATGATTGATGGACTAGAAAATTTCATTCAGTTAGATTTGCCTTTTCTTCAAACTGAAAGAAAATCTAGATTAGATAATTTAAAAATAACAATGGATAGAGGGGATGTCTCAACTTCTGAAAAATTTAGGTTAATAATTGAAGCCTACAAAACTGAACTTGAATATGGCAGAACTATTGAGTCATATCGAGATAATATTCTTATCGAGGGCATTGAAACAAGTGCTGATTTTTTAAGAATTGGAAGAATAGCTTTAACCTATTTAACTGTTGATGGAAGTAAAGGAGGCTACTGGGATACAAATACTTCTTCATGGGAAGAGGCTACATCATCTATCAAAAGATCAACAGCAGATGCTTTAAAGGTCGCATCTAAGCAAGCGCCTCCTGCTCTAATAAAAATACCGGTTTATAGGAATGATGATGAATAAAAAGATTTTTGTACTACCATTTTTAATAATTGGATTATTTGCACAAGAAAATTCCTCTGAAGAGCCAGTAACTCCTGTTATTACTGATTTGGACTTATTGGTTGAAGCAGTTAAAACAACGGCATCAATAAGAGCTGAACAAGATAAGGCAAGACTAAATAAATTTTTATCTGATAAAAATAGACAACAATATTTGTTAAATCAAATGAAAAAAAAGCTCAATGCTGAAGAAGATAGAAGTGATCGACTTACAAAAGAATATGAAAATAATGATAAAAAACTCTCAGAACTTGAAGAGCAGCTAACACTAAAACTTGGTTCATTTGGTGAACTCTTTGGAATCGTAAGACAAACTGCTGGAGAATCTAAAGGTCAATTTTCTCTTTCATTAACAAATATTGAATACCCAGAAAGAATTGATTTTTTGGGTGATTTAGCTGAAAGAAAAAGTTTAGATCTTCCCACTTCTGATGAATTAGACCGATTGTGGTACGAAATACTTAATGAGCTCAATCAAAGTGGTAAAGTAAAAGTTTATAACACTAATATTCTCTCTAAATCAGGTGAATTAATAAATGCTGATGTTATGAGAATTGGTGTATTTAACTCTGTATCAAATGGAAATTATTTAAATCTTGTAAGTGAGCAAAATGTTCTCGAATATTTAGCAAAACAACCAGAAAGATCTATAAGAAGATCTGCAAAAAAACTTCAAAATAATGATGTTGAATACAAAGAAGTTTTCATTGATCCTACCAGAGGTTCCTTGTTAACCAAACTCATTGATAGAGCAGGCTTTCTTGAGAGAATCAATCAGGGAGGGTTTGTTGGTTACGTTATTCTTATAATTCTCGCTGCAGGTATTGCAATGGGAGTTATTCAGTTTCTATTTTTACGAAATGAATCCATGACAATTAATAATGAATTAGAAACGGGTAATTATTCTGATAGCTCTACTCTTGGTAAGCTAAACAAAATTTATAATCAACATGCTGGTGATAATCCAGAGGAACTTGAAGCTCAGCTTGAGGATGTTTTAGCAAAAGCAGCCCCAGCATTGGAAAAAAACCTTAGTATCATTAAGCTATTAGCAGCTGTAGCCCCATTATTAGGATTATTAGGTACAGTTATTGGTATGATTGAAACTTTCCAAGCAATAACCTTATTTGGAACTGGAGACCCCAAATTAATGGCAGGTGGAATTTCACAAGCATTAGTTACTACTATGCTAGGCCTAATTGCCGCTGTTCCATTGTTATTCATTCATAATATTTTAGATTCAAGAAGTAGGGCTATAACGCAGATATATGAGGAGCAGGCCATTGGTTTTGTAGCCTCATCATCTATTAAATAATGCTTTACTACTTAGCTCTTCCTTTTACCTCTATACTGGATTTTTTTGATAGAGGAGGCCCAATTATTGTTGTCTTATTTTTATTAGCAATAATCATGACAAGCCTATTAATAGAAAGAGTTATTTTTTATATGACTGAAATCAATAGCTTATCAAAAGATGCTTATGATGATATTGATAACTCTAGAACAAAAAATGAGTGGCTGCATAATAAAATAAAGATTAAAAATATCTCAATCATTAACTTGAAAGCAAATAAAAATATTTTGCTTATACAAGGATTAATAGCACTTTGTCCTTTACTTGGCCTGCTTGGTACAGTCACAGGTATGATTGAGGTTTTTGATATTATGGCCATTACAGGAACAGGAAATGCTCGTGCTATGGCGTCGGGTATTGCAAGAGCAACACTTCCAACAATGACAGGCTTATTTATATCAATTGTTGGTTTATTTATGCTTACTGGTATTAAATCAGCTATTGAAAAATCAGTACTTAATATCAAATATGATATAGAGCAAATTAAAATATGATCAAAAGAAGAAATAAAGAAAGAGATGAATCAACAATAGATATCACCCCTATGCTTGATATAGTTTTTATCATGCTTATTTTTTTCATTGTTACTACATCATTTGTTAAAGAGACTGGTGTTGAGGTTAATAGACCAAATGCATCAACAGCAGTAAGGGATGAAAGAGGTAATATATTAATAGCAATTACTGCCAATGATGAGATTTGGATAGACAAGAGAAGAATTGATCTAAGATCTGTTAGAGCTAATGTTGAAAGGCTTAAAGCTGAAAATCCAGAAGGCTCTGTAATTATTCAAGCAGATGAGGCATCAAAAACAGGCTTTCTTGTAGAGACAATGGATCAGGTAAGACTTGCTGGAGTTCAGAATGTATCAATCGCTGCTCAAAAAGATTGATCTATCTAATAAAAATTCTCTTGCCTTAGCAGGAGGATTATTTAGTACTTTTTTTATTTTTTTAATAATCTACATAATTATTTTGCCCTCAGGCAAAGCATTTGATTCTATAAAAGATTCCAGTATGGTAGATTTTGTTAGACTCAAGAAAAATGATTATCTTAATGAAAGAGAAAGGGCGCTACCTGAAAAACCACCACCACCAAAAAAACCGCCTCCACCAAAACTTGAGACCCCAGATGTTGTAGAGCCTGTAACCCCCAATCTGGATATAAAGTTTCCAGATATAAAAACACCTGTGGACCTGAAAGGTGCCATGCTTCAAGGCTCTAATTCTTTAGCATCTAATAGTGCTTTGATACCACTAGTAAGAATCGCACCAAGGTATCCTAGAGAAGCTTTAATGTCAGGTAAAACAGGCTATGTAACTATCAAACTAACTGTTGATGAAGATGGTAAGGTAATTGATGCAGTTATAAGTGATTCTAGGCCACCGAGGATTTTTGATAGAGCTGCTCTCACTGCAGTTTTAAGATGGAAGTTTAAACCAAGGGTTATTGATGGAGTTGCTGTCAAACAAGTAGGCACAACTACAATAGATTTTAATTTATGATGAAAAAGATTTTATTTATATGTACCTTTTTACTGAGTACATTTACTTACTCTCAAGAAGCTATTCAGCAATATGTATATAATTTGCTTGAACGTGCTCAGGCAAACATAGACAAAGGAAATCTCGAGCAAGCTGATAAGATATATAGAGATTATGTTAACAGGTCTTATTCAAGTACTTCTTACGATCATTTTGTTGTTTTAAGGACTTATGGATATTTTCTTCTTTCTCAAGATAAAAATAAAGAGGCATTAATTTATCTAAAAAAAGCAGACGCAAAAAGACGTATGCCGCCATATGATGTTTTTATTCTTAAGTTTACTCTTGGCCAGGTGTTATATGTTGACGGTCAAAGGGATGCAGCAAAAAAATCATTTCTTGAATGGATTAAAATCGGTACAGAGAATAATTTTGATTTAAGGCCTGAAGGTTATGCAACTCTTGCAACTATTTATGCCCAGGATCAAGAGTGGGATAACGCTCTAAAATATATTACTTTAGCTCTTGAAAATTCATCTATATTTGTAGAAAACTGGGCTCAACTAAAATTTGCAATACACACTGAAAAAAAACAATATCCAGAAGCTTTGGAAGTTGCACAAGATTTGGTCAGAGTTAAGCCTAAAAATAAGTCATATATTGAACAGATGGCTGGTGTATATAATATTATTAAATTTGAAGAGGAGTCTTTAGCTTCATTAGAGTTCAAACTACAGCAAGATCTACTAAAGAAAACTTCAGAATATATAAATCTTGCAAACTTTTATTTATTTAAAAATTTACCAATAGATTCAGCAAAAGTAATTGAGAGGGGCTTTAGACTTGGTATTTTAGAAAATAATATTAAACATAATGAATTGTTAAGTAATGCATATATTATTGCCAAAGACTTTGATAATGCCATTAAAGCACTAATTAAAGTAACAAAAATCTCAGATGACTCTAAATACGATTACAGAATTGGGCAAATCTATCTTCAAAATTCAGATTATAAAAAAGCAATTCAATATTTAGATTTAGCTAGAAAAAAAGGCTGGAATTCAAAACCAGGTTCTTTAGAAATGCTAATTGGTATTTGTTATATTGAATTAGATGATTTTAAAAATGCAAGACTTGAACTTGCAAAAGCTTCTAAGATGGGTAAAGAAAAGGACGTTGAGCCATGGTTAAGTTATATGGACTCAACAGAAAGCCTGAGAGCTGCTGCAAAATAATTTAAACTTTTGTTAAGTAAAGTTGTCTATATAATTCTATAAATATACATATATGATCATAAAAACAGAAAACCTTAAAAGATTATTTCAAGTTGGCTCTGAAACTGTTGAAGCATTAAAGGGTATTAGTTTATCTGTTGAAAAAGGTGAATTTCTTTCAATTATGGGGCCCTCTGGTTCTGGTAAAACAACTCTAATGAATATTATTGGATGTCTAGATACACCATCTTCAGGTAGCTATTATTTAAATAATCAGCTTGTGAATGAGCTAAATGGTGATGATTTGGCTCAAATTAGAAATAAAGAAATTGGCTTTGTTTTTCAGTCTTTTCATCTATTAGCAAAAAATTCTGCATTAAATAATGTAATGTTGCCTATGAAGTATGCTGGGGTAAAAGAGAATGAGGCAAAAGAAAGAGCTAAAAACGTTTTAGACAAGGTCGGTCTTACAGATAGAATAAGTCATGCTCCATCTGAGCTTTCTGGAGGGCAACAACAAAGAGTCGCTATTGCCCGTGCTCTAGTAAATAAACCTAGTATTATTTTTGCAGATGAACCAACTGGTAATCTAGACTCACAAACAGGCGATGATGTTATGAATTTGTTTAAAGAATTAAATGAACAAGGCCAAACTATAATTTTGATTACTCATGAAGAGGATATAGCAAGGCAAACTAAACGTGTTATAAATATCAAAGATGGCTTAATTGAATCCGATTTAAATATATAATAAATATAAAATATGAAATACACCAAATTACTCTTAACGTCTTTATCAATTTTACTAATAGCTTCTTGTGGATCCAATGAAGAACCTGCCAAGGAAACAACATTTTATAAAAAAGAAAATGTAGCTACTAAAAAATTAGAATTATCTATTGAGGCATCTGGAATTATTGAAGCAATATCTTCTGTTGAAATAAAATCAAAAGCATCTGGAGAAATTCTTCTGCTAGGCGCCGAGGTTGGTGATAATGTTAAAAAAGGAGCTATATTAGGTCAAATTGATCAGAGAACACCAAAAAATATACTTGATCAAGCCAAATCAGATCTTGAAGCTGCCAGAGTTAGATTGGACAATGCTAAATCGCAATATGAAAGAGGTATGGAACTTCACAAAAACGGCAGTATTTCAGATAAGTCATTTGAAGATTATCAAGAATCTTATGCACAAGCTAAATCCACGTTGGTAAGAACGGAAGTAACATATGAAAATGCAAAAATTGCTTTAGATGACACGGTTGTAAGGTCACCAGTTGAAGGAACAATAATATCTAGGCCAGTTGAAGTTGGTCAAGTTATATCTTCTCCAACTTCAGCGATTGGTGGAGGAACAATATTAATGACAATGGCTGATTTATCTAAGGTAAGAGTAAGAGCTCTTGTTGATGAGATTGATGTAGGTAAAGTTTTAATTGGTCAGGTTGTTTCAATTAAAGTAGCTGCATATAGAGATAAAGAGTTTTTTGGAGTTGTTTCAAAGATAGAACCTAAGGCTAAAATTGAACAAAATGTGACCACATTCCCAGTTCTTATAGATATTAACAATGATGAAAACTTACTTCTTTTAGGTATGAACACTGATGTTGTAATTGAAGTTTTAAATAAAGAAGTTTCTGTTAGTACTCCAACTATGTCATTAAGAACAAGGAAAGATATCTATTCAGCTGCAACTATTTTAAATATTCCAAAAATTAAAGTTGATGAGTTTTTAGAAGACACTAAAGAAGGCGAAAATTTTAATACATTCATTGTAATTAAAGAAGATGACGGACCTCAATTAACTTGGGTAAAAATTGGAGTATCTGATTTATCTAATGTAGAAGTTATTAGCGGGCTTCAAAAGAAAGATACAGTTTATATTCTCCCAAGTAAAAGTTTATTTGATTATCAAAAAAGATTTAAAGAGAGAGTTCAAGCATCTTTTAGTTTTGGATAATGTTAGTTAAAGAGTCTTTAATATCAGCATTAACTTCCATTAAATCTAATGTTGTTAGGTCTTTTCTAACAACTCTTGCAATTATAATTGGTACAGCTGCAGTAATTGCTGTAATTGGACTAGGTTCAAGTGCAAACAAGGCATTAGATGAACAGATTGATGATTTTGGTCCAAGAACCTTGTATGTTAGCCCAGGTCAAAATAGAAGAGGAGCAGTTACAAAAGGCTTACTCCCTTTAGATATTAAAGACTCATACGCACTTGCAAAAAATAAAGAGCATGAGTGGCTAGTATCACCTTATATCTCAAGAAATAGACAAGTTAAGTTTAACAATGCAAATATTAATCAAAGAATTAGGGCAAATTTACCTATTCATTTTCAAGTAAGCGGATTAGAGCTTGAATATGGTCGATTATTTAATGGTGATGAAGATTTTGGCAGAAAACGAGTTGTTGTATTGGGCTCAGGAGTGCCAAAGGAATTAAAAACAACTGCCCAAAGAATATTAAATAAAGAGATTTTGATAGCTGGAACAGGCTACAAAGTAATTGGTATTCTCAAAGAAGAGGGAAGTACTGGCTGGCAAAATCCAGATGATGAATTGTATATTCCTCTTCTAACTGGATCTCAAAGGCTTTTTGGTACTAAGAATGTTGACTCAATTAGTATAGGAATAAAACAAGATGCGAATGTAGATGAAGTTATGATGACCATCGAAAGGATTCTTAGAGCCCAGCATGACATAGGCCCAGGAGGCGATAATGACTTTCGTATAAGTGACTATAGTCAGTTTTCAGACCTAAGAAGACAGGCAACTGGAATTTTTACTGCTTTAATAGCAGGAATTGCTGGAATAAGTCTAGTTGTAGGTGGCATAGGAGTAATGAATATAATGTTAGTCTCTGTCACAGAAAGAACAAGAGAAATAGGCTTAAGAAAAGCATTGGGTGCTACTCATAAAGCCATAATGTCTCAATTTATTGTTGAGGCTGTACTTTTATGTGTGATTGGTGGTTGTATAGGAGTTTTTCTTGGGACTTCGGTTTTATATTTAATAGCATCTGCTCAAGATTGGCCTTTTGCAATGCCATTTAGTGCGATAGTTGGTTCAATTACTTTTTCTGCGATGGTTGGTTTATTTTTTGGCATATGGCCTGCTAGAAAAGCAGCAAAATTAGACCCAGCTATATCACTCCGATATGAGTAGGTCATTATAAACTTCTAGAGTTTGATTTGCTTTTGAATTCAATGAAAATTCTTCAGCAACATACTCAAATATAGAGTCTTGATTGTAATTCATATTACCAATATATCTATTTACAAGATCTGATAGTGAATCTAGATCATTTGGTTTTGCTAATAATTCATTTGGTAATATTTCACTCATATGTCCTACGTCTGTTGATATGACAGGTATTTTTAAATACAAGGCTTCAAGTGCCACTCTAGAACCACCTTCATTCCTTGACGAAACTATTAACATTGATGCTTTTTTATAGTATTCGATTAACTTCTCTTGGTTCATTTGGTCGATAATTGTAATCTTATTTTTTAAGTTGAGTTTGCTAATCAATTCACTTAAATGTGAATATTCTTTACCACTTCCAATAATTACTAGATCAGATGATATGTTTTTCCATGATTTTATTAACAAATCAAACCCTTTCACTTTTTCAAGTCTTCCAATAGCTATTACGAATTGATTACCTTTATCAATAGTCTTAGGAAGTATAGGGGACCACCAATTATTAATTTTTATTGAATCTCTATTGATTGAGTTTTGTATTTTTGAACTTACTACTATTAATTTATCAGCATGCATATATGGTGAAACATTCTTTTTTATACCATGCATTGTCGCAACGTGTTTAATTTTTAAGAATTTTCTAATCTTATTTACTATGCTAGATGTTTTTGATCCATGAGAGTGTATTAAATCAATATCAAGTTTTTTTAAAACTAAGTAAAATTTTAATAAGCCAACTAAAGAATTTCTACTAAAGTTTTTAATTGGTATTACTCTAGAACAATTAAATTTATCTTGAATTTCAAAATTACATATTAATGTTACTTCAATATTTTTTTGTTGTTCAATAATTAGCTCATTAACATGCTGCTCTATACCTGCATAAACATTACTTAAAACAATATGGACTACTTTCATTTAACTTTAAGATTTAATTTATTAATAAGTTGAAACGAGACCTTTTCAACTTCGGCAAAAATATCATTATATTGATTCTGCGGCTGTATTTTAATTTTTCTTATGCCGTCCGACATAATAGTATTTTCTAAATACCCAATTTGTTTATTTTGAATCAAGTTATTAATCTGTTTAGTAACTTTGTTTTGTTTTTTTTCAGTCATACTAAATAAAAATGTCTGTCCCGCAGATGACAGGCTTTCATAAACCATATTTACACTATCTTGTGTAACAAATTTCATTGAAGCCTTTTGTAGGGTTTCATCAAAATTTTTATCTGCAACTGTTAAACATGGGAATGTCTTAGTTAATAAATTTATTTTTTGTACCATTGAGTATGGAGTTCTTCTTGATACATAAATATACCAATGTTTATTGGAATACAGAGACAAGATATATTCTATCTGTTTTATTAAATCATTTTCATTGAAAATAAAATGTTTATTTACACCACCCAATCCTATTAAACCAATTTTTTCATCTGTATTTGAATTCGAAACTTTTGCTAACGAACCTTCAAAAAATATAGCATTATTACAATTTTTTAATTTTTCTTTATCGTGATTGGGGGCGCATATAAAATCAAAATTATCTTTAAAAATGCCTGGTGTAAGAATACTTATTGCTTTTACTTTATTTCCATAAAGTCTTTTTATCAAAAGTATGAGAGCATGAGTATTTCTTCCAGCTCCAATTACAATGTCTATATTATGCTGACTGTATTTTTTTGAAATGTTATTTAACTTTTTTAAATTAAATAAATAAATTACTCCTAGATAAAAAAAATCAAAAAATCTCTTAAAAGAACTTATGTGATAGTTTTCTTCATAAATTGAAGTATTTATAGTTTTTGTAAGCTCCTCAAGCAATACTTTAACTTGCTTTTCATGACCTTTTTTACCATCTTTAATCCATAATATATTCATATATTGATAAGTATAAATCTATTTTTAATTCATATCTCTTGATAATATATTTTTTAAGGATGCGAGATAATCTGAGACAAATAGCTGTTTCATTGATCACACAATATGGAGATGAAGCACAAACTATAGCAATGCTTCGTGCGGCAGAGTATGCTGCAGCTATGGATTCAGTAGAATGGGCAAAATGGGAAGAAATATCTCTAATAATAGAGACAATTGACAAACAGCCGCACGATGGCTGATTCATATAGCTAATATCTTATTTATTCAAAATAAGTTACATTTTGATTATGAAAAAAATATTTGATAAAAAGACCCTTATAAATAATCTTTTATCCGCATTTGGTGCTTTCTTGTGTATAAGCTTACTTTCATATTTAAATTTTTCTAATTTAGGCGCTGTATGGTTAATTCCTCCATTTGGTGCAAGTATGGTTTTAGTAATGGCGGTTCATGATAGTCCATTAGCAGAACCTAAAAATATCTTTTTTGGTCATACTTTATCTGCTTTAAGTGGAGTAGTAATTTTTTCTATTATGGGTTCTTCGTTTCTTTCACTGGGTATAGCAGTAGGGTTAGCAGTTTTTGTTATGGCTACTTTTAATGCAATTCATCCACCTGCTGGCGCAAACCCAATAATAGCAATACTTGGCGGCAAGGGATTATCTTTTGTTTTTGTACCGGTAGCTCTTGGAGCAATTGTTATAATAGTTTTTGCAATTTTTTATAACAAATTAATTGGTCGAGATTACCCTTAATAAATTTTACAAGATATATTCATTTATAATACTTTCTTAATATGAGTAGAGGACCTATTGAGACAGAAATAATCAATACCTTAAATAAAAGGATGAATATTTATTCGCTAAGGATTGTAAATGAAAGTTTCATGCATGATGTCCCAAAAGATTCTGAAAGTCATTTTAAAATTGTTATAGTTAGTAATGAATTTAATAATTTATCATTATTGGCAAGACATAAAATTGTTTATAAAAATCTGGACGTATTAATGAAAAAAATTCACGCCCTATCAATACATGCTTTTAATGAAGAAGAGTACGAATCACAACCAATTATCCTTAAATCACCTGAATGCGCTAACAAAAAATGAAAAATCAAATATCTAAATATTCAGCATTCGTAATTAAAAAACCTCTAATTATCTTAACTGCAGTTTTTGTTCTAATTTTAATAGCCTCACAAGGTATTTCAAATTTTAAACTTGATGCATCTTCTGATGCTTTGGTCATGGAGGGTGATGAATCATTAAAAGCATTTAGAGAAAATGAAAAAGAGTTTGGAGATTCAAGCTTTTTAATTGTGACATATGAACCTGAATTTGAGCTTTTTTCTGTTAATTCTCTAGAAAAACTTGCAGAGATTGAAAATTCACTTTCTAAAATTGATGGAGTTGAATCAGTTTTATCTCTTCTTGATGCTCCAATCTTTTTTCAACCAAAAGTTGGCTTAACTGAGGTTGCTGACAATTTAAAAGATTTAAGAACAGAAGGTATAGATCTTAACCTGGCTAAAAAAGAAATTATTGATAATCCTATATATCAAGATCTGATTATTAGTAAAGATGGTTCAACCACAGCAATGCAAATAGTTTTAAAGGGTAATGATGAATATGACTCACTCATAGATAAGCGTTACGAAATTTTAGATTCACTTGAATCAAATGAACCTAAAACTACTCAAGAAAAAACCTTATTACAAGAGAATTTAGACTTAATAAATGCCCGTATAAGCCAACTTAATGATAATGAATCAGAATTTAATGCATTATTAGTAGCTAAAATAAGAAGTGTGCTAGATTTATACCGTACTGATGCTACTTTGTACCTAGGCGGTCCCGCTATGATTACTTCAGATATGATGGAATATATCAAATCTGATCTTGTGGTTTTTGGTATTGGTGTTGCTAGCGTATTTGCAATTATGCTTTATCTTTTCTTTGGTAATATTTGGTTCATTCTTCTCCCCATATCTAATGCATTTTTAACAACTTTTGTTACAGCTGGATTTTTGGGATATATGGATTGGAAAATAAGTGTAGTTTCATCAAATTTTATTGCCTTGCTATTGATTTTAACAATTTCATTGACAGTTCATGTTTTAGTAAAAGTTAATGAATTGATTAAAGATTATTCAGACAGAAGAAGTGCTTTAATAGAATCAGTTAATCAGATGTTTTTGCCTTGTTTTTTTGCAGCGCTTACAACTGCTGTTGCATTTTTATCACTATTATTAGGAGACTTAAAGCCTGTTATTGAATTTGGAAAAATGATGGCTTTCGGAATATCAATTGCATTCATTTTTACTTTTTCATTTTTACCAAGCTCTTTAAGTCTTATTAAAGGTATTAATAGCCAAGATTATTTATCCTTGCATCAAGTCACTAATAAGATTTTATCTAT
>Ga0213867_1000855_pt1 | contig 13600 bp, 10 predicted proteins | sample PICome_12_FD_160120 | JGI IMG/M metagenome (GOLD analysis project Ga0213867, IMG submission 160120) | Coastal seawater microbial communities near Pivers Island, North Carolina, United States - PICO540 | ecosystem: Environmental > Aquatic > Marine > Coastal | place: USA: North Carolina... | reverse complement strand
CCGTATTTTCAAAATTCAAAAATCACACACCATGGCGCCAACGAAAACAACTACCTCCCTTCCACCCCCTGCAAAAAACCGCCTCACTCGCGAACTTCAACAACTGTCCACTGCCCCACCCCCAGGCGTAGCAGCATATCCTGTAGATGAGTCAAATATTTCCATACTCGCGGCAGAAATCACGGGCCCCGAGGACAGTCCGTTTGAGGGAGGTCTGTTCCGCCTCACTGTACAAATCCCTGCGCGATACCCGTTCGAACCACCTCGGTGTCGATTTGTGGATGCCTCAGCGAAAAAGCTGTACCATCCCAATATAGATTCGGCGGGCAGAATATGTTTGGATACGCTTAAATCTCCACCAGCCGGGTGTTGGTCACCAGCGGTTAGTTTGCCCAGTTTGCTATTGACAATTCGTACGTTGTTGTCGTCGCCGAACGGGGACGATCCCCTCGATCCAGATATTGCTCTGATATTTCGTAGGAATCCAGATCAATGGAGGAGGGAAGCGAAGAGGAGACTGGGTCTTATCGATGATAAAGAAAAGTTGAATGTTAACGTGCTATCGGATGGTGATCGGGAAAAGAAGGAGAATAATGATGAAGGGTCGAAACGAGCAAGGGTACATGATTGCAAAGTAAACGAAATTTCTGCTGCAGAAAAAGAAAACTTTCAGCCGCACAGGAAACCTGCGAAAAATGGTGACGCCAATCACCCAGGAGAGACGAACGAGAATCCAGCCAAGAAAAACAAAGTATGCTAGGAAGTTTTTTTTTTCGACAGCCATGTAATGAATATGATAATTGTCTCATTTGACGTTACAAGGTTACAAATGATGTGTTAATTTCATTTAAAGTCATGACAGCTATTCTTTGGATAAATCAGCTATGATCCACCTACTGATGTTCTTTTATTCAAATGTAACACGACAAGAGTCAACGTAATTTGCATAGAATCTTACTTTGTTTCCCGTAAATATATTTATAAAAATGTAATTGACATCGTCAATCCCTTTTGTATCTGATGCAGTTACTGGTACTTGAAAGATGCAACAAGATTCAAAAAATATAGAAATAAATGTAATGGACATCGTCAATCCCTTTTGTATCTGATGTGATTACTGGTATTTGAATGAAGCAACATGATTCGTCTAGGAAATAGGGTTAACCCTTGCTTTCTGCATATGAGGTATGAAATGAGACCCTGCTGCTTCAAGGATATACGTTTGTCGTATCCTAAACGAGCATTGATGGTAATATACGATCCTATATGTAACATGTATCACCAGAATACGCTCATACAATTGAAAAATACAAACAAACACTAAGATTAAATGATAGGAAACATCATCAATAAGTATTCTTTACATCAAATAAGCGGCTGAGGAAGGGAGCAAAAGGAAAGGGGTAAAATTACGAAACGATGAGTTCTGATTCTGGAACCATGTTGTTCAGAAGATCTTCACCCTCTTTATCAGTGATAAACTTTCGCCCATGTCCTGCTACCTTCTTTAATATAGCTAGCCTCTTCCATTCAAGTTCATAGCTACGTTTCTCTCTAAGAGCCTTTGCACCTACGTAACAAGTAAAGTCAAATTATAAATAACAATTCTAGACATTCCAAGAAGGAAAGCAATATGAACGCACCATCTAATTCTGCCTTCTCACTTGCAATCATTGCCTTTGACTCCCATTCAGCAACTTGCAGCACGGCTTCACTTTTACGTATCATTACTAGTGCATCTTTCTCTGCCTTTATCTTTTTGTTTTGGCAAGCAATTTCAGTGGTGCGGATGAGCGATTCGGCCCTCTCATTGGCTCGAATCTTCGCTATAACCTCATTCGCCTGTGCCGTCTTCAACTTAACCTCCGCCAATCTGGTTTGTTTTGCAATTTCAACCTTGGCTTCACCTCTCGCAACAGATTCCATCTCTTTTCGTTCGATCTCGTATCTCTCCTTTTCTGCTTGAATTTCCTGAACCATTCTTCCGTTGGTCTTTCGAATGGTTTCGATGTCCAAAGTGGCCTTGTCTTTAAGTATTTGCACTTTATTTTCATGAGTTTTCTCAGTTTCTCCCATCTTTGTTTTGAACGCTGTTGTCGATTCCAACCTATCCATCAACTCCATAGGTAACTTTACATCGGTCACCTTCACAAACAATATCTGTACACCGTATCTAGCAAATTTTTCGTTCAGGACAGCTTTCATATCAATAGCAAATTCTTCTTTCAGATCATTCACACGATCGTGCGTTACACTATAAACGAGACCCCGAATCGCCTCCTCACATTCCGCCGAGAGCATCTCATCAAACCGATGCGCACCAAGCCTATACACGAACAAACGCGCCGCCTCGACATCCGGTCCAATTTTAAACGTCAAACTTACATCCACATCGACCGGCACATTATCTGCAGTGGGACAACCACTCGAAGGCGCCAAGTAAGTTATGGTAGAAGCACTCACAATATGACTAATCTTCTTCCAAAACGGCCAAATCCATCGCACACCAGGCTCTAACGCTCCCATATCCCGACCCCACTTCGTCCACAACACATACGGACCACTCGGAACACTTTCCCCAATACGCAGCCCCGGTATAAAAATATCCAATAGATTACACCATTTTCCAGGCACTAGAACGATGGGTATCTCATTACCATATTCATCATGCCTTCCATACTTAGAAAATTCTTCATAACATTTCGTAGCCCGACTGATCTGTCGTTGTACCAGTACAGAATGCTCATATCCCTGAAGGGTGAGCGTATGGTTTTCGTACATGTTCGTTTGCTTGTATAGTTTTAGTAAGTGAGTTTAGATATATTGTATTACGGATTGACCGGAAGCAGCTGCTGTTAGAGTTTGAAGGATGTAACGTAGTATGAAACGTAATGTATAATAATGTGATGATGTGTGACAGGTGACAAGAGATTTTTGGAATGATTTTTTGGATACATTTTTTGTGGGTTCGGTTTGTTTGTACGACTCCCCCTCCTTTCTACTCACACATCCACAGTACCGTACTTGAGAGTTGAGAGCGTACATGTACATTTCTACGGAGGAGTCACGAAAAAATATCTTTCCAAACGCACATTCATGAATGCATCACACAAATAATCAAACACATCGAATCAATCCAAATTCAAATCAAGTATATCGCGATTGCTTGCTGTACATCACATCACATCACATCAAATCGTACCTAACTTATTTTTCAGTGTAAAATATGGCATTATCATTGCGATCGGAAGATTGCAGTACAGTTTCCGAAGCGAGTAATCTATTTGCGACTGAAAAGGGTCTTCTTGTGTTAAGGTGAGGGAGAAGAGAGTGTATATGTGGTAATATGATGGTTGGGTACTAAACTTGAATGTATATTGTTGTTTATTTACTTTTGGTGCATAACACTAGGCCGGATGGTGATGGTTGTTGTGGATGTTTTCACTTTCAGATACCATCTGGTATGTACGCGTTAGTTACTAGGTAAGTCGTCTTTAGGATGATGACAATGGTCGGTAGGTTGGTGTATCTATTTGGATATCATTTCTTACAGATTCTGTTGGTTTTCAATACACGTTTCTCAAATGGAAGGCACGGTGCAGATGAGGACCACGAACAACATGGGGCAGTTTGGCCTGCTGGATTACATTTTCCATATCCGCCATGGGTGAAAGTTAGTCATTTAGTGACGCAGCAGACGATAGTACTAGATATGCCAGGTGAGATCCAAATAAATTTGTCAATGTTGCATACTCCTGTTTGATGAAGACGGCTCATTTTTTAATGTCTCTTGCGCTGTAGTGAAAGGGTGCAAGACAAAGGATAATGTTACTGTGCAGATAGATATAAGCATTAATTTTCGAATAATGGTTAGTTTTGTGGAAAGTGGGATGGACAAATCTATTTGTATAATCACTAACTTTATATGCACTGTACACAGGGCGATGAATCAAAAGGAGAAGACCCAGAACTAGTCCGTAAGTTCGTGCACCAAGTTACTCCAAGAGGTTTGGAACAACAATTACGTGATGCTCAAGAAGAAAGTGTGCGAAGTTTGGCTAGAAGTCTTAAGCATACCGAAGTATTTGGGGTAAGAAGCGGTCATCACGATGCTAGTATTATTGGCGATGAGCTATCTGATGAAGATGAACCTGACCGTGACGCTATTTTTCAAGGTACTTCGGACCAAAAAGACGCTGCGAGTGCGAAGCGTGCAGTGACGAAGGGTGTTGATATAACTGATGCAATGGTCAAATCATTAAACAAACAATTTGTACCACAAGGTGTAGAGATTGAGTCTGTTGCAATCAAAGATGTCTCTCTACCGAGAGATATCACAAAGCAAATGTTTGAAAAGACAATGATCGTATCGCGGAATGCACAGCAGACAATGTATCATGAAAATCAGGTCCAGTTGACAAGGATGAATGAAGAAGTTCAAACAATGTTACAAACGTTTTTGGAAGAGCGAGAAGCAGAAGAAGCTGCCGGAGCCAAGGCTGTAAATACTGAACAAGTAAAGCTTGCTGATGCCAAAGCTGATGCAACGAAAGTTGAAGCAAGCATACGAGAAGAAACTAAAGTAAGAATCCAAAACATCAAAGCAGAGTCAGACTTGGAAGTTCAGCGCGTGAATGATTCAATGGTGAGTTTAATCTACTTGCCCAAACTGCTGTTAGTGTGATCTAATTTGAAATTCAACAACAAGAATGCGTCCTTAGTAAAAGTTGACACTGAGGCTAGAAGAGAAGCTGCGGAAATCGAAGCTAACACAAATTTAGAAGTTCAAACGATGTTAGCTGAGGCGCAACTGGAAAAAACGAGAAACGAGGCTAAAGCGGAACAGTTACTAGCAAAAGCAGAGGGTACCATAGCACCATGGATCGAGAAGAAGAAAGAATTTGAAACAAAACAGAAAATGTTAGAAGTCTTTGAGAAGCTCTCAGGTAACAACGATGTCATAGTCTCTGGTTCTTCTGATGAGGGAGTGAATCTTTCAATCGTTGCAGATGCCATGTTACAGTCATCATCTCTTTTCAAAGAGGAAAATAGGAGTGCACTTATGGCAGAGTTGGCTTTATTAAGTCAAGGAAGCAATTCTTTTGTGCCAGACAGGTCTACGTAGAATTGTAAAAATAGAATGTTTATGTTATACGGAAAATGGACAGCATCTTATAGCTTGGAGGTTTGTGTTTTGAATGGAAAAAGCGAAGCCTTACAAAGCTATGTGAAGCAATTAAGTTATGAAGCTAAGCTATATGTGAAGCTATGTCTGTGAACTGTGAAGCTATGACGCTATGACCTATGACGCTATGAAGCTATGAAGCTATGTGAAGCTATGACCACAATGAAGCTATGTGAAATGTGAAGCTATGAAGCTACGTATGTGAAGCTATGAAGCTATGTGAAGATATGAATCTATGACTATCAATTTTCTCATGACTATCAAGCTATGACTATGAAGATAGCTTTGATGACCTCATATCATGACTGAACAAAATATTAGTACATGTGTGCAATAACATGTAACGGTAACTGAATAAAGAATGATGAATGAAATGCCTTTATGACTCTGGAAATGACGATGACTGGCATTTCCATCAAATCCTCCGTCAGGATTACTTCTATAATGTCTCACAATTTATAAGAGCTACCAAGTACATGTACATAAAGTACATTCAAGATATAACAATACAACTAAAACTTACTACATTCAATTGATTACGCTTACACCATGAAGATTCATAGTAGTGCCGTCATCGCGTTGATGCTTCCGTCTTATGCGGCTGCTCAGTGTATCGATGCCGCCGGTTATGACTTTCACATAAATGGAGAGTGCAACCTCGAAAACTTCAAGGCATCCTTTCAGGAAACCGTCTTTGATAACCCCCTACGTAACCCATCATGCGCCCATTCCATCGATGCAGAACTTGCCCTTCAACTCGATACGACGGAAGCAGGATTAGCTGAGGCTGTGAAGCTCGTTTGTAAGGCCGCTCAGGATGCCAAGCCCACCATGTAAGTTTACCACCTATATCATGGTTCCCTTTTTATGCGAAAGTGCAAGACCATGCTGACTATTGTAGTGATAATGATTGTTGTGTGCTAACGAACGTCATATTCTTGTTGTCCTTTTGATTGTGCTTGCTCTACAGTACCCTGGATGAGATTCCCTATGAACGCGATGGGGCCAAGTTTGTAGAACGCTACTACGATGGCGGTACAAACTGGAACATCGAGACGGAAACTCTTCTTTATCCTTCCGATGGTGAAACACCGGAGCAAGTGCTTCGAACAGATGCAGCCCGTGTCAAGTCTTACTACGAGAGTGCCCAAGACGAACCTTTTGTTTGGCCCGATCTTCCTCAATTCGACTTAGACAAGTGCGCACTTAAGTCAGCTATGTGCTGCTGGCCTCAGGATCGTCAGGCGAATGATAACAACGGCAACTGTGCGAAGCCATACGACGAAAACTGCGTTGATAGGGATCCCGGCGATAATACGGATTTGTGCAGTGCTGACCTGTCTTATGCTCCCGAAAACAACTTTATTAGCGCGAACGGATTCACTAGGTATCGGTTCAATCATGAAGGACCAATTCATTGTCATGGTTTCGCATGGGCTAACGACGAGCAGGATACGATATCCCGTTATAAAGCGAACAATTTGTTTTACGTTTCGATGTACGATCACATGCATCAACGCGGATACGTGCGCAACATCCCAGGAGCACCTATGTGCGGGTGCCAAGAAACGGTACGTACTTTCAACTGTGTGCATTATTAAATGTTTGGCTATCGACATATCTGAGGTGAATTGTATCTCACGTTTTCGATATGTCGCGAATATTAACGTAAATGTGTATGCAGATGCCTATTGCTAGCAGATCTGATTGCACACAGGTAGACGTGACAGAGAGATACAGATTTGAGAAGACGGCTGATGGATGGGAAGGTGAAATCGAGCAGGTGGACCTCGATTTCAATGCATGCCAGGCAGCTGGTGGTAACAACGATCTCGAGGACTACTATCAAAGGTTAGTCGATGAAGGGAAGGTGACTGCTGAACAACAGACCGAGTTCAAGAAGTATATCGTCGGCGATAATCAATGCGATGATGTATTCCCTACGTTAATGGATAACAAAGGTTTAGCACACGGTAGCTCTGCAGAAGGCATTGTCAAGTTCGACGAAGGAAGATGGACTTTTATTGTAGGAGAAGGCAAATTGGCGCAACCAGAGAAGCAGATTTTGAATGGTCTTACAGTTACCGAGTTGATTCGCCAAAGCAAGTTCCCCATAATCAAGCGTGTGTGTCCTAGTTGTGATGGCACTCATGCCACGATTTATTATAGAAGGTTAACGGACATTCCTGATGACTTGGATATCCTCGATTTGGTCATGAACAATTGGTTCGACACATACGCCAACACGTTCAATGAAGACTTTGCATTGTACAGTACCTACGAAGACGCCGTGCTAGATAACGAGGTGAATCGCTGGACGTTCTGTAATTTCAACGACGCCGGCGTTGGTTTTCCGCGTGACTGTGGTCCCACAGGTCGTAAGAATCATCAATGGAATTCGTATTACCGTGGTGGTGGAGCAGCAGGCGATCATGCTTTCTACGTATTGACGAATCCTGACTTTGATGAGACCGAGCTACGAAACATTGCCGCCGGTAAGACAATCTACCAATCGTCAACTGGATGGGGTGGTTTAGCAGAGAGAGCTGTTGATGGTTCCACAGTAGGCATCGGTGGTTGGGGTGGTATAACGCATACGAACTGGCAAGTTGGAGCATGGTGGTCTGTGTGGCTGGGCGCTGACGCTGCTGTAGACATGGTTTATGTTTGGAATCGTATCGACTGTTGCCGTGATCGTGTTGGTGGTATTCGTGTGGAGCTATTGGATGGCATCAACGATGGAAATGTTGTTGCATTTAAAGATTTTCCCGCTTCAGTGGTTTGGAATTCTCTGCCCATGTACGCCTTTGACTTTGAAGGGAAGGTCGGTCAGACAATTAGACTTAGGCATACGTCGGCAGGAAATAAAGTCGTTTCTGTAGCAGAAGTGATTGTGACCGGTGACATTAACGAAAGTGAAGTACAAAGGAACGTGGCTGTGGGTAAAACGGCCACGCAGTCAAGTACTTGCTATGGTGGAGCTGCGAGTAGAGGAGTCGATGGAAGTATTGCCTCATCTTGGAATTATGGTAGTGTGACTCACACTTGCCACAATAAACCGGAAACTTGGTGGGAGGTAGACTTAGGGGATGAACAACATATCACTGCCATTCATGTCACGAACCGTTACGATTGTTGTTGGGATCGTTTGAACAATTTTATTGTTGAAGTGTATGACTTTAAGGATGAAGTGATTTACAAGTATCAGCATGGCGCGACTTCTGTGCGTGGCGAAACTATCACAATTGAGGTGCCAGATGAAACCTACGCATCCAAGGTTAGGGTTAGTTTGGAGGGTTCAGGAAGGATTTTGAGTCTTGCAGAGGTTCAAGTGTTCGGTAGAGGATTCTGGCAACCTTCCGCTGCGCCGTCGTTATCGTTTGAACCTACATCGGCGCCGACAGGAGCACCATCGTCGGCGCCTACTGGTGCTCCAACTTCAAATGGTAACGCTGCCCTGACTCTCCTACAGAAGTATAACGAAGAAACCGACGCAGCTGTGAAGGATCAGTACGTTCAATTGGCAATTGAAATATTGAAGACAGGTCTCTTGGATGATTCAACGAGAAGGGCTTTGAGCTCTTTGGTATCACTTCATAAGATGTAAAAACGAAGACTAGAGAAAAATTAAATTGTTTTAATATTCTATTTATTTATGTGACTCATGTTTTCTAACATTTAAACAACTTTTACTTGGCTATCGTTTATTATGATTGTTCGAAGTGTCTCGATTACATTAGGATCGCCATATTGTTGAGTTTTAGGGATTATCAACAAAGCAATGAACAACCGTTCATTTATTGGAAAAATCTTTATTAATAAGAACTACGAGTATGTATGCGTACCTAGTCAGGAAGCACCACACGGTGATGTCCTGCTTTTGACTTTGTCGCAATCTTTGATAGCACAGACAACTGTAGATTCAGAGGACCCTAAGCATAAAATCCCATCTAATCTTTAACAATTTTTTATTATTGGGTTTGTCCGTTCATCAAGCAATGGTTTAACGATCAAGAATATTATCCAATTCCTAAAAAACGAACCATAATAGATTAAATGATTGTAAGCCATTAGTAGGCGCCCTTTAAAAAATTTGTGGTTCTATTATGGTTGTTTAAAATCGACACAATGTCGTCCTAGTGTCGAACTTGACAAATTATTGTGAAGTTAATTCGTTCCTTTCAATTATGTTTATTCAGGTTGATGTATTGTGTTTACAAAGACTAATAATATGTGCTGCAACATCGAACCATTATGGATTAAATGATTGTAAGCCATTAGTAGGCGCCCTTTAAAAAATTTGTGGTTCTATCATGGTTGTTTGAAATCGACACAATGTCGTCCTAGTGTCGAACTTGACAAATTATTGTGAAGTTGATTCGTTCCTTTCAATTTTGTTTATTCAGTTTGATGTATTGTGTTTACAAAGACTAATAATATGTGCTGCAACATCGAACCCCGATAAGGCAGCTGCCTCGAAACCTGGTGTATAGCAGGATACCATATCACCTGCCTGTATCAAGGATAGCATTTCGTCCTCAATAAAAGATCTTTCAGACAGTTCGAGAACAGTGGGGGACAATTTTTGTTTCTTACTGTCGTAAACTGTGCCAGCAATAAGCTTTTTTGAAGACGACTGTTCATGGACACTTGCATTCCGCTCAGCTGGCATCGCCGATCCCCACCTCTGGGCAGTCATGTAGAAAGTCTTTGGTTGGTTGCATTCATCAATTCGACAAATATCGACTAATGCTTTTCTAAAAGATTTTTCCAATTCCGCACCGGGGATGCTCTTTAAGTATGATTTGCTTTGAGGAACAAACTTTCCGTCAGCATCTCTCATTGGAGTCTCCTCAATCTTCAGAATAGCGTATTCAGGAGTGGAAACAAGTGTCCAACAATCCTTATCCAAAGTTGTATCTAATCCAGGTTTATGATTATTCCGTGACGCAAACCACAAAGGGGATTCTGTTTCCTGACCAAAGGATATAGCAGATATATCAGTTGGCAAGGGCGAGTCAAATGCTATCATACAGGTGAAAAGAGGGACCCTGGAATTTATTCTTTCTTTCACCTTGAGTGAGAAGTCTTCAGGCACTCCAGCTGATGCCCTGTGCCATGACGTAAAAGTGGTTGAACTTACATCCGTAAGAACAACTACATCATATTGCCTTCCACCGACAAGAGGACTGGAGTCATCTATTAAACCTCTTCTTGAGGACGAACTTTTCAAGCTTTCAGGAACTACAGAGTCGTGGTACGCACGTTCTCCATCTATGCCGACTAATGTCCACTTCCCAGACGCATCACTTCGCTTAAGATCAGTCACACGAGTCCCCTCGTATATCTTTAAGGAATTCATTTTCGAATCAGAATCCGTCGCTTCTTTCAGCAAATTTTTCGCTATGGAACTCATACCACCGTTACCAACATAAAAAGGTGATAGACCACGCGCCATCCCAAAAAAGTCGCGGTTTATTCGATCGTCGAGATTAACAAATTTTCCTTTCCATTCAGAACAATAACCTTTATCTATCCATTCTTGCACAGCCGACGCCATACGAGGAGTGTCTGCTCGAAAAAATTGACAGCCGTGATCCCATCCCAGTTGCACTTCTTTGCCCTCCCTGCTATCAAATTTACGAACGCTTCGATGGCTCGCCCTCCCCCCAACACCACTTCTTCCCTGATCGAAGACATCTATGAGCAGGGGCATTGCATTGCTGCGAGAGAACTGGGATAAGGTAGATCCAATACAGGCGCCACATATTCCTCCGCCGATGATTGCCACTTTGAAAGTAGGAGGGGAAGTTATGGATCCTGACTGTACTGCTTGTGTGTTCACGCTAATCATTATTTTTCTGATCAATGGTTTCGTTCAGTGCACCTGTCACCTGTCAGGAGTTATTATATACGTATGTACGAGCATGAATAGAGGGGTGTCAACTGTCAACAGCCAAAAAATCTGATAGCCAATAGCCACAGTCACAGCCACAGTCACAGCCACAGCCACAGCCACAAAACAGCCAAGGGCTGTGACTGTTTGTCAACCAGCCACAAAAATAGTACTTCGAAGTAGAAGTAAACAAAAATTAAAAGCTCACGCTTTATTCAAGAAAAGGTTCAAAGTTGCGCTAGGTTGTATGGTGATAAGGGCTCAGACTGAACTAATGAAACGTCGGATACAATTTATAAGAAGAACAAAAGAAGCTGCAACTCAGGCAGCATGCGCTGGAAATACCAGAGGATACCATTCAGAACATGGGAATCTATGGTTCAATAACAGGGAAAACGATGATGCGTATTATATATGTTTCGATCATATAACATCTGCTACTACTCCTCTTCCGAACCGGTATCGGATGAAGAGGACGAGTTATAATCACAAAGTAATTTATACCTAGTACAAGAGTAGAAGTTAACGCATACATTTCTAAAACAGCCAGCTACAAATTAACATGTCCATTACAATCGAATTAGCCGATTGACTAACTCAAGCACTGAACCTCGTTGACGTTGAATGAATACGAATGTCGCGAGATGAAACAAAGCGTAATACATAACTACTAAGAAATTAATAAATTAACATGCACTATACTACACTTCATTTTTTCCAAAATGACCATCATCATCATCGTCTTTTAACACATATTCTTCGGCCTTACTATTTTTTCATTTTCTAACAAGAATAGTCCAATAACTAGGTGCAAGGAATATCCGATAGATCCGAAATTAAAAACGCCTGTAATAGTGAGACCTTTGGTGGCTTTTTAAAACCACCTTATGCTCCTCAAACTTCTACAAGTCGACCACTACCTTGTAACCACGTCTTGAAGTGACTTCTAGGGATGCGTTTGGTCTCTATATTGGGCGATACTGCTTGTCATATGAAATTCATTTAACTTTGCCATCACCTGTGTTGAACTCTCAAAACATCCGTTTGTTGCTCGATTTTTTCATGGCTTGTGTTTCCTTAATTACTTTTTTGCTAATAATACAAAGTACTTCGAAGTATTTGTTAGCATAACATGATGGATATCAAAGATATTAAAATGAAAAATAAACTCACGATCTAAAGCCAATTGAGCATTGTGGTTGAAGTTATGGTCCGTGCAGTAGGCATGGAATCGGTGATTTTCCAGACAATACATGCCGTATCAGTAATACCTATTGTATTGTATCCAATAACATACATGTAACATGTATTAAATAAATATACTCTTGTGTATCAGGTATAAATTTTGATTGTGCGTTAGTCAACGTCAAGAGAAAGATGTACAATGTACATTTGATTTGATCATTACTTTATTTAACCCTTTCCTAGCCAAATCTCTCTTTTTTCGATTTCACCCAAAAAACAACACAACCAATTGGACTGCCAACCACTTAACACAACAACTAATCACTCCTCAAAAATAAAAATAATCACTACAAATAAATCATACACTCCTGAAATAATGGTGCAAAGGTGAGGATTGTAGGACATTATCGTGAAAAAATAATAGCGAAATTCTTAAATGTCATCAAAATTTTATGATTTCTTGGTATCCTCTTCTTGTAGATCTACACCTGCTGACAAGAATACACAATCACTTATTTCTCTCGTTCATACCATAGTTTAGGGACCATTGTAGGGGTTTCAAGTCTTAATAATCGTAGGGAGGTTGGTTTTTAAGATGAAAATAGCTCGAATGTCGACCGAGATTTTAAAGCTGAAGAAGGATTTTTGAAGAAAGCAGAAATGGAGTCAGAAAATCTCCCGTTCCTAATGCACTAGAGGAAAAATCAATTTCTTAAAGTTATTACATTAACAACAAGTTGGTTGTTGTTGGTTTTAAAATTTGGAAGGTCGTGGAGAAAGTGTGCAACGATTCAAATTTCGGTGCAGGCATTCAGAATACATGACAATGTAGCCGATTTCGATGTCAATCCAGGGCCGAAAGCATTTTGAAGTCCTCACGTACGCAAAGCTTTTCATAGTTTGAGCTTTTGAAAATGTTGAAACCATACCAGAATTGAATTTGTTTGGCAATCATTTGAAAAGATTTTGATACGATCATGGTGTTGGATCAAATTTCAGAATGGTTTTACAATTACTTGGATAGAGATTGTCATACGACGTAGAGCAATGTCCATTTTTTAACAGCATTAGATTGACAATTCTGATCTTTTCTATGGTTGGATATTGGTGACTTTAGGTCAATTTCCCAAAATGTGGGTCGGCATGTGGGTCGGCGATTAAAATTGCGCAAATATGGTAACTACAACACTCAATATGTCATGATGGAAGGAAGCTATCACAAATCTAACGCTTTGACAACAAAATTAAATGATAAATCTTTTCGGAAAAGCGACGACTTTAACTAGCGAGTACAGTTTATTATCTCAAAAACTAATGATCAACTTGGCCAAAAT
>Ga0213867_1000854_pt1 | contig 13602 bp, 13 predicted proteins | sample PICome_12_FD_160120 | JGI IMG/M metagenome (GOLD analysis project Ga0213867, IMG submission 160120) | Coastal seawater microbial communities near Pivers Island, North Carolina, United States - PICO540 | ecosystem: Environmental > Aquatic > Marine > Coastal | place: USA: North Carolina... | reverse complement strand
GTGTATGTTTTTTTTTGAACTGTATGCTTTTATTACTACTCTTGTACTATGTCGTATGCATGTACAAAGTTAATACTTCGAAGTATTAAAAGCATATCGGTAGTTCAAAAAAAAGACATGATACATGATTACATGATCCACATCGAGAAATGTCTGGACGGGTGGTCTGTGGTCTACAGGTTACAGCAAAGACGGATTATCGAAGTGAAAACGATGCGAATGGGTAGTCGCATGAATAATAAGTATAATCCTCCTAACTCGTAATCCCAATAGAAGGGCTGTTGAGAAGAGAGTTGCTGAGGTTGATGCTCACTATACGAAGCGAGCCAAGAAATTAGATGCCACTTCTGCAGGTGGTAACAATTTCAATCCATTCCTTTTAGTGCCTACAAGTTTTACGTTATAAATGGAATCGATTCCCTTGTAGTTGGTGGCTTTGGTGAATGGAATTTATGGTTCAAGCAATTTATTTATTCCGTGGCAAAGGCGGCTATATAATCACAAGAAGCAGGAAACATGACTCCTACAAGCTCTCCGGATCACAAAATATAATGTGCTTACTCGTACGCTTTATTCAAGAAGAGGTTTAAATGACGCTATCACGTATGGCATTATGGACTCAGAGTGGACTAATGATGCGTCAGGTACAATTCATAAGTAGAACAAAAGATGCTGCTATTTCGGTAGCGTGCGTTGAGGCTATTCCACAGAATGCGGGAATTCATGGTTCAATATCAAGGAAAACGACGACTACGAATGAACTAAGGATACAATTCATAAGAAGAACAAACGATGCTGCTACTCAGGCAGTGTGTGCTGGACATGTAAGAGGAGATTACTCATAATACAAGAATTCTTGGTTCAATCGCAGGGAAAACGATAACTCGGAGTGAACTAATGATGCTTCGGGTACAATTCATGAAAAGAACAAACGATACTGCTACTCAGACAGCGATGGTTATGCCCGATGATATTACTCAGAATATTGGAGCTCACAATTCAATAATAGGGAAAATGATGACGCGCATTGTATATTTCGATTATATAGCAATTGATACTACTTCCGAACCGGTGACGGATGTAGAGTACTAGTTATAACTATGGAGTAATCTATTATTGTATACAGTTGAGAAAAACTTATCTTCAAATGCACCAAAGGTAAATACAAGTCAACGACGTTGGGATTTGCGCTTTCGTACGGCGATGAGGAGGTTAGATCTTGACCTACTTGTTTTCAATACATACTTCAAGTACATAACAAATATTTTCTATTGAATTTTAATCTATGATAAAAATTATCTGCAATCAGCTGAAAAATATTATATTTTGAATCATACAGACTAAGATCGACTCGAAAAGTTTTATTGTTTCCTTTTCTGAGATTTTTCTCGTGGGGCATAAAACTTGATTGCATTATCTAACAAAAACGTCCTCATAGCTACAGAGGATAACGATGCATCAGCGATAGCTTTCCAAAATTTTGGTTGACAAAACAATAGGTGCTGTCCAGTTAAAGTCATCGCAGGCGTCTTTTGTGCCCTCGTCAACACATCCTCGAGCATTATCACACATTCCATTAGGGCTGATGGTCCTTTTGCTTTCTTGACCTTCATTCGCCATCCCTCCGCTCGACTTGAGCGCCAGTGACCTTTTGGAGAGGTATCAACAAGTTTTATAGGGAAAGCCGTCTCGATCAACAAAAGTGAAGCCTTGAGAGACGCTAAAGTTTGATCTCTAGACCAACATAAATCGCGAGAAGTGTTCCTCTCCATTACATGTTTCTCAAAAACATCGTCTAATGATGTAGGTGGCTGCATTCCCCTTGCACGCCGAGGCGAGTTGAGGTGAGAAAGAGCGTTCATAGACCGTAGAGATGTGGGCAATATTCGGGATAACGATGATATATCGCCGTTCTCATATTTATTCCTAGTAGAAACCACTTCTTCGTACAACTCCTGCATTACTTCAACATTATACTCGCTTGGTTCCACAACTCTCAAAGGTGCTACCCACTCATCGAAGCGACTGCTCCAATCAGAGTAGTGAACACGATAACCGTCAACTTTTCCACTTTTCTCGTCAATTGAAACATTGACAATTACCGCATTCCACAAAAGAGATCCATTCGCGCTATCAACAAGTACTTGTTCACCTTCTTCAAAAGGCGGATCACGCGTTTCGAGATGTCCCGATGTGATTTGATTACAACGATCAGCATTCTTTGTTCGATCGCAGTCGATACTGATTGACACCTTTGCGTTCTTTTCTGAAGTATCTTGCAGAAGGTCGTCCTCAACGTCGTCCATTATGGTATCACCATCAACCTTTCCGTCGACTGATCTACGCGTCCACGCTCGCTTCTGGATGAGCGTAGCCCATTTCTTTCTTCTAAGTAACTTGGCGGCTGAAGGAAAAAAGCGTTTTAGCTCCTTCACCAGATCTAAATTACTTTGTTTAGATGAAGTATGCGTCAACGAGTCATCACTGCACAAATTTATAATAATACTGGCGATTACATCTGGTTCCTTATACCGATTTATTGTCTCTGGGATGGAGCAATGCGATATAAAGAGAGCATCGTGCTCACCGACAAAAATCCAGTACAGCCACCCACGAGAATCTTTGCCGATTGGTAATGTTCTTCCGCATCTGCGTCCATAATCCCGCTCTAGAGTTGCCTGATACATTCGTTGAAATTTATCACGAAGACGCTCCATGCGAATACTGTGAGAAACATTAGCACAGGAACGATGAGCTACGAGGCTACCACTTATGTATGGCAACTTGCTCTCATCCCGAAAGAAAAAATCTGATTGTGCCCCGTCAGGATTGGCTAAAATATAATCTTGCAGACCTCCTTTGGGTAGAACAGCTTTGTTAACCGTGGTGTAACTGGGCCCAGAAACTAGAGTGTTCGGGTTGTTATTTAATCGTACACGAACAGAGATAAACTTTTGCTTTTTCTCGGAATTTTCTGTCATTTCAGTCCCTGCACCAGTCGCCATATTTGCGTGGCCGCCTATCTGCGCAATTAGATGAGTCGGGCGATTAGCAAGCGAGTGTCCTATCAGCTCCATCCATTCACCATTATTCGGCACACGTACAAGCGGACTTCCTAACGCAATATCACTCATTCCGCAATATGCACACGCAGAACTTGGTTTGCAAATACTATCATAACTGATAGTGGCTGATCGTCGAGGAAAGAGAACGTTGTAAACGGAAGGTGTCCATGTGTCCATTTCAAACGATGAGACAACTGTATTCATTTGCTTGAGCAAAACGTGCGAAAGAAGGCAGTCTTCTCTTGCTTTCAAAGTTGCATCTCTTCGCACAACCATTTCTTGAAAATAAGTTTGCGCGGGATCATCTTCATGTTGTTTCTCATTTGTCGGCTGAACTTCAGATACAACTATCTCGGTTATAACGGCCGCATCTTCTTCCACATCCATAGTATCGACTACTTCCGCTTCTTCGACTGATTCGACATCTACCGTTTCTTCATTTCCCTTTATTGTCGGTACACCACGATCATTCCATTCTTCTTCGTCTGCATCAGTGTCCCCTTCACTGTCCATTTCGTCATCATCGTCACTATCAATAAATAATTCATCGTTTCCGTCCTTTTCATCTTTCTTCTTACTTTTCTTCACACGTGACTTACCAGCAGACTTGGCCTTTTTTGAAATATGTGATTCTTCACTGCATCCCTTTTCTAGCATAGATGATGTAGATATTTCGTCGGATGCATTTTCATCGTGGTCAGATTCATATTCGTCTTCACTCACAAGATAGCCAATGGCATCATCAATTAGGGCTCCTTCGACTGATTGTGCTGGTTCCAAATTGGCCTTCTTCGACAACTCTTCTGTTGCAGAAGTCTCCAAGATACTAGCAACTTCCATAACTTTGTCTGAGTTAGTGCATTTCACAACCAATAGTGATATTATTGAAAGCCATTCTTCAGCAGTGAGTTCCAAATCGGACGAAAATGGTGTGGCGTCTAATGAATTAATGACTAGGATGCTGCTGCGAAACACCCGCGAACGAAGTGCTACTTGAGCAGCCTCATCGCTGATGGACGGATTGAGGTTGGCCGGTAAAGCTTCTCCCAGACCAATATCTCTCCCGTTTCCGTACCCAAAACTTTCAGAAATAGCCTCAATGCATGTAATGGGTGTAATTGAAGTGTCACCTTTGAGAGCTTCGTTCACTTCTGTAAGCGACCAAACCTCTTCGTCTCCATCTTCATAACGAATCGTGTAAAAAAGACTCGACTTATTTGAGGTCAAATCGACGCCATGTTCTACGCTTACAGCTGTGCCCTCAAAACTACTATATATGTTTTCAGAAATTCGAAATGACTTTTCAACTTTCTTTCCGATTCTAGGATCAATGTGAGACCAACATTTTCCACGTAAGCAGCTCGGACAATACCTGATAATAAAATAGAATATTAAACATCCACCACCAGTATATCAAACAATACCTTGACGAAAAATACATACCAATCGCCTTGTGGAATAGAAGTAAGCGGTGGTTCCAAACGGCTCATATTAAAATGCCCTTCACATCTATCGCATACTAATACTGTACATTTTGAACTGCCATCTGACTCGTGTGGTGTGACACACGCATCATCATCAAGCTTATCAACAGTCCTCCACTCATCCGGACAAAGAACCCAATCAAATAAAAGCCTCTCAAACACGCGGAGCATTTCTTCCGCAGTACTGACAATGGCAGCGCCGACACCGGAGAAGCAGATGCAATTGCTTATGATCAAACGAATGTTCCGCGCAAACTGAGCAACAAGCGTAGGTATAGGATGCGTCTGATTCTTCCATCCGTCCTTCAAGATGTTACCAACATCCATGAGACACATTGGCCGTAAGATGCTGTCATAATATCGCGAATTAGTTTGAGGATCAACAGGATACACAAATGCCTCTCCATGATCAGAATTATTAGAAATTGTACGCAATACGGCAAGACAACGCCTGATTAAATCCGGGGCATCGGGTTCATCTTTGCAAAATGCCTCAAATGGATCATCTTCTGGAGGTGGGACTTCTTTGCTTTTGTCTTCACTATTCGCAGTGGATTTAGTGTTCAAATCCTCGTCATCAACCTGGCTCGACTCCTCTTCTTGACTCTGACTGTCATCATCGTCGTCGTCGTCATCATCATCGTCGTCGTCATCATCACCATCCATACCTTCTATTCGAGCCCGCCTTCGTTCCATAGCTTCTTTAAGCTTCAAGGCATTGGTTATGTATTCCTCTCGTTTTGAGACGAGGCTAGCGTATTCCTTCTTCGAAAAGAAGGATGGTTTCGTATGACGTTGTACAGGCGAACGAAAAATTTTAGGTTTCGTTACTTTCACTTTATCACCCTGTGATATATTGCGATTGCTAGTTATGACATGCGATTCTGGCCTTATATAATTCAGAACGCCAGTTTTCTTCAAATATCGATCTAAAACTCGAATGGCAATCGTTCGAGCTTTGCTTCGTTCTGATTTACTTTTCAGCATGGGGATACTTCGTTCAAGGTCGGCAATGAAAGATTCACGATCTATGTTAGAAGTAGCAATGTTCGTTACTTCATTCTTTTCCTTTACATCACCTCCATTGCCTTCACACATAGATTCATTCTCTGCTTTTAAAAGAGATAGCGCCTTCTTGAGATTGGATGACATTGCTTCGTCGCTCGACGATAAAGCTTTGATATTATGCAAATAAAATATCCAGTGTGACGAATCACAACTGGGTTTGCATGGAACATTAACTTTGACTTTCAACGCCGCGCGATGTTGCGCGGCCGAAGTCTTTTTCATTGGTGACGAGCAAGTACCGTCTATTTCTCTTCTGTCACTTGCTAAACGATTTGAATCTTCCACCAAACTTTGGCGAAGTTGAACTAGTGCGAAATCTTCTCCACGGCGTAATCGTTTCGCTTCTTTGCTGTTCGGATGACCACCGGAGCGAAATCCACGTATTATGTTAGCAGCTTCAACCTTGGAAAATCCCGTTTCACCTAGCGCATCCGCTAGGATCGAAAGACGAGCGATTTCGCGCCACGTATATGTACTCACGGGCAGAACCAACGTCGGGTCGTAGGCGAATGAATAGTTCGTAGAAGAATTGTTCACGCTAAGCGTTAGTATTTTAATCAAGCCGGGGGTCAGTGGTTTACACAATGTCACAGCGATATGAATCAAAATGGAAGTCGCCTTAGAAAGTTCCTTTACGTTACAAGAACTTCGTTTTCTTATCGACGATATGGAAGATTGAATATCTTCCAACGTCGGCAACATGTTGGTCTTCGTTAAAGAAGATAATGACGGGGAAGATTCGTCACCTAAATCTTTCATCTCCTCATCATCATCACTATCCGTTTCAAATGCCAAACGATAGGAATTAAGAAAGTCCCATATTCGAACAACTTCGCGATCAAATGTGGATCCATACGGTGGTAGTGTTTCTTTCCCTTGGTTTATCGAATTCTCCTCAATGGCACAAGTCTTCTTCTTTTCAGCTGCTTGACGAAATGCTTCTTCCTGATCGGCTTTTTGTATGCTCTGTTCCACGACGTACGCCGAATATGTCTCCGCTGCTCGTGTACGTTTCATACGTTCCTTTTCAATCGAACGAATCAACGAACGGACCACCTTTTCGCGTTGATACGATGCTTCCCTCGTAAGTCTTCCCATTTGCACGTCTAATTGCTTCAGACGCTTCCTCTCACGCTCACGTCTTTTTGCGTCTTCTTCATCAAGCCGTTGTTTCTTTTTTGAAGCGAGAATTTCTTCCCGCTGCTTCCGTTTGGCCTCCTTTTTCTTTTGTTCCTTATTTGCTTCGTCAGCAATCTTGATCTCTCGACTCCGTTCCTTCTCTACCTTTAGATTGGCTTCGTGGACCCACATCTGATTGGCTTGGTTGCCACGACAACTTTTGAACACATAGCTAGGGCACTTATCGGTACCCGGTAACCCTTCGATGAGACGTTCGGTATCATCAGTATAGATCGTATCAAATCGTTCCAGTAAACCCGTGCTGGGCAATATCTTCCTTCTATTTCCGGTATGACCAATCTTTGCCTTTTCCTTGCGTATAATGCTAGCAAGCCACTGACTCTGTTGATGAGACGTTGAGCTTGCAAAGGGATCGTTCGCAAAGGGACCGATGGAGAACACCCGACCAGAACATATTTCCTGTCCGCTTCGTTCTGACGCTTTCACCAAACTTGCATGATCATCCAAGAGACGTTCGAATTCTTCGCGTAAAGTTTCTTCCTCTAAAGAAGTTTCTTCACGTTGATCATCTGACGAACTTTCCGTTTCTTGATCATTAGTTTTGCTCTTGCTGGTATCCTCATTGTCATGGCCTGTGGTTTTAGATCGTTGTTGTTTTCCATGTTTACTCCTTTTGTGAGCCGCGCGACGTTGTTCTTTAATGGTCTGAGCACGTTTTCGCGCATCGGCCAATCCGTCGCGACGATATCGTTCCAATGCGTCATGCGCCAAAACCAAAACCTCTTTGTCCACAAGTCCAAGCTCGACAAGGGCGTTGCCCCATGCTTTAAGGGGCGTATCTCCAGTCACAGTCGTAACGTTCTTGACCTCCGACAGAGGCAATCGACCTTTGGTTAATCGCGTATGAGTTGCAAACATAAGATACATTTGCATAAAGATAAAGTAAAAGCATACCTCTTCGGATGCCATTAACAGTAGAACTGGAAAACATAAGAACATCCTTACTAGGATATAATATATCATCTTCAACAGCACCGTCGTCATATGTAATCGATAGCGCCCAGGTTCGTTTTGAACCCGTATTCTTGTTCTTAACATCCTCTTCTCCTGCGCTTTCTTCATTTTCTCCTTCTTCTTCCGAAATTTCATCTACGCCCGAGACCGTGCCACCATACCACCAATCGTTATCGAAGCGCACTTTCACCGACATACCAACACAAGGCGGTAAGATGTTACCTTTCGAACCAATGTACATACCGTTGCTATCGTTGGAGATGCAATTCATATCCGATGTTGCATCCTTCTTGGCTCGAAGAATATTGATTGGATCATCGGCAGATGGAAATGGGTCGAACGAACGCATTTGCACCACGGGTTCTTCATCCACGCCACGACCCCAGGATATGGCAAACGTTGGGCCTGGCAACACATCACAACGTATGCGTATGACCCGACCATGGACTGGACTATACTCAAATCGAGTACAGCTGAATCCAATGGGATGGATTGATGTAGGTTTAGAATACTTGCTGGTGTAGGAGTTGTCTTCAACCACTGAACCGAAATTATATAAAATACAAGCTCGATCACCGATACATGCAGGCAATGCCGGGACTTCCCTGTGCGTGTGTGTTAAAACAGCATTTTTCGCAATGAAAATATGTGAATTGTCTATCAAAAAGAAATGAACAAGTACTTACATACTAAGCATATCGTGCGCCTGAGCAATAGCTCGTGCACGATCGATTGGTTTAGAGCTCGGAACCTGCGCAGCAGTTCGTTGTTTTGGAATCATAATGACTGGTTGCCGTCCGTGTTTAGATACAAAAGAATGGAGCACACCATCAGCCGAATCCTCTTCATTCTCATCGTCATCATCGTCGTCTACCATGTGTGATTCTTCTTCATTTACGTCAACGGCATCCGATTTGGTAGTTTTCTTATCATTCTTCTTGGACAACACAGCATTCAATTGTGACTTATTGCCGTTACGAATATTGTTAGAAGTAGCTGAAGCAGTAGCTTCGGAACTTGTGCTTTCATCATCGTCTTCATCCTCGTCGTTCATTTTTCCATTGGCAAGCTCATTACCTTTACGATGGTCATTCTCATTATGATTGCAATTATATTTGTTGGATCCCTCTTTCATGGTCGTCACAGTCACAGTCGCAGGATCCCTGTTAGGAGTAGGCGTTGGTCCGTCCACGGCCTCGCTATCCGTGGATTGGGCATCGTCCTCTTCCTCTTCCTCCTCATCTTCGTCGTGGTTGTTATCTTCCACGTCAACAGACGTTGCGTCTCTTTCCTCTTCGACGTTGGAAGTCATAGCTTTCTCTCTATCTCTCCAAGTAAAGTGTAGATCGATGCCAACGTCCAACTACACAGCGGTAGCTAAATAAAATAAACATGAGATGGACCCATATTTTTGAAATAATTCTGCCCGTACGCACCTCACTTTAAAAAATTATGTATATATAGTGTGCAATATCGATGATGCCAATGCTTTCGCGTTTATAATGCTATTGGATTGCATGTACTACGCGATGGAGGTGCAAATGATGCTGATGCTGCTGTGTTTAGTGTCCGCGAATCATGTGTACGTGTGCAGTACCAGTTTTTGTTGTTTGCTGCTCTCGTGTGTGGATGCTGCTGCTTTCTTGGCTGTGAAATTTTTTTCGAATACCTCGTATTGGAGATATTATATCTCTGCCCCCCAATCGACGAAGAGCCGTCGACCGAGGAAGAAGAGTTGTTGCTCTGTCTGTCCGGTTGTGTCTTGCGGATGGCGGCGGGTACGTAGTGCGAACTGTCAAGTTGTAAAAGATGTACGAAAGTTCAAGGTAGAATGTTCTTCATATTCTGAAAGACGATAAATTCAGTGTAAGAGCCGCTCGCAAATAGAATGTCGATTTATAAAAATCCGAGATGTCAGTTCTACGAAAAGTATATAGGAGGGATAAATGATGTCATCCATATGGAGATTTTGAAAATATTGAAGAAGTAATTTCATATCTATTTTACTTATAAAATACCTTTCTTCACCAACGAAAAAAGAGATTGTTAACATGTGTTCAAAATCACCAATAAGTTAGATAACAATGTAGTCATAGTACGTTATAATTACCCGGTATGATCTCTCATATTGAGTGCGCCAAAGGCGCCAATTGCTTTCTTAGTTCTTGCGTACAAACAAACTCTTGGGTGCGCCAAAATTCAAGTTTTTGTAGCGCAATCAGCAATCAGCAGCGCCGATTACGAAATTACGAGACGATCGAACGCACATTTCCGTTCAGCAAAAATTTCGTTCAAAGAAGAAAGAAAAGTCGATATCAATAGGCCAATGCATAATTGAAGCATATCAATCCGACAACTCCAAAACTGTACTATCAACACAGAAGTATACACTGTTGCTTCCTCGAATATAGAATTTACAGTACATGTGGAATTAATTGCTATTCATACGCATACCGAGGGTAATTGAAAAAACTACTTGTAGTGTATAGAAAGAGAGCGTGCACACTTGGCAGTTGAGCAATGAGTTATGAGCCGATCAAAAATGGGATGAGGTATTAATATGCATTTTTCTAAAGTAGTATACGTATTAATTCATGTAATGATAACAAAAACAAGCATGATTCTATTACTGCGTATATCCGAGCTTTTCATAATACATAGCAAATATTTGAGTTTCGCTATACCTTTAGACGAAGCTTTGATCCACTCAGTAGTGATATTGTTCGGGAGATTCCTCCCTCTGTTGCCTGATTGCCCAGAAACTACTGCTCAAAAGCTGGGAGTCATTGACTTTTGATTTTAGATTTTTTTAGTTATTTGATCATCCCTAGAATACTCATTCCACGCAACTAATATGATTATGCCATTTTTCCGAACAACCCTATGTTTAGGTGCATAATTTGATTGTTCGACGTAATGTGATATTTTTGTTCATACAGAATCAAACATTAACATGGAGGATCTCATCCTAAGCTATGAGCTGATGCATTGTATTTCGCTTTCGAACCCCGTCGTCTCGGTGCCATATTCTAGAAAGGGAACAACTGTTATTCTCGATATGCCATATGAATTTAGAAGAATACTGGAATCAAAGCTTATTGCTTCGTCTTTGTGATAGCTAGAACTTTGCGCTTACCTCGATTCTCACTACATATATTCCTGATAGACTGTAAAATCTTATTGACTCTTTAGGTCCACTTATGGCGTTCAACCCAAAATACTGCTACTAAAAAAGACTTCATGCTTAATATTTTGTTACACGCATATAATCATATGATTTCTTTTTCGCCCTGTTTTTCAGTCAATGGATCAGTAATAATACGAATTGTTATGCGATCGTCATGAAACAATTATCGTCATCGCTGGCGTTCCCAACACATACTGCATGTGAAATATTTTTTTGTTCATATATTAAATTTCATCCGACACATCGCTACTCCACTCTGAGTCCTAACTGTCATATATACAAGACTACAATTTTTTCTCTTCTCAAGTAAAGCGTAATCAGTTTCATCTTTGTATTTCGTCGAACCTGCAGCAGGCATGACTTTTGCTTTTCGGGTTCACTAATGCAACATTCTTATTTGATGCGCTCTAGGGAATGAGTTCGTGTGAAGCCATGCAGGATAAACGACCGGCTTTTTGTTGGCTGCAAGTTGCACGCTTTATATATTTTTCGACTGAAATTGTAGTAAAAAAACTAGATTCTTGCTCAATGAGTACCACTATTTAAAAAGAGTTCGTACAAATTGAAAGTACAAAAGCAGTGTGCAGTTAATCATGAAAGGATGTACTGATGAGATAAAATTTCTATAATAACAATGTACTCTCTTCTTATAATTAGCCATTAAACGAAATTATTTCTTCAAGATGTAGTATTTTCAGCGAACCATTTACACTCATCGAGAAAGAAAAGTTATAGGAACACTTAGTTACATACCAATTTGTTGAAATCCTCTTCCAACGGTTTCAAGCTCAGATTCAATTTTCTGGCTTGTCGTCTCCAACCATAATAAAGTCGTGAGATGTTCATTGAAGGTCCTCACTACTTGGCCAAGAGAATTAGACGAAGATGTATCAAGTGCTCTTTCGTGTGTTACATTCAACTCTTCAATCGTAGATTGTAAGTCATTAGACATTTTCGTCAATGATGCTTCTACATCTACTGCTCTTTGCAATGCTCGATCTCTTTCAATATCGACGTCTTCTGGACTCAGATGTGTCGAACTAGAAAATAGCTCATCAATATTTCGCTAATTTCAACAATAAATTTAAAGAAACAACGATGAATAGAGAATGTTCAAATTCATCTCACCTCTACCCCATTTAAACTTTGATTTAATTCGTGCTGAAATGATTCAACGCTTGCCAATGTTCTATCCAAATCGGTTTGTTGAGCAAGTACTCTTGACACGAAGTCAGCCAATTGAGATACTGAAGACTGACTATCACGAAGAACTGCATCCCATTCAGCAACTCTCTCGGCCTCTTTGGTAAACTCGCAAGCATCTTTTTCCAGCTGATCTGTTAAAGCATTTATAATTTGATTTATTGTCTGTGTTTTGTATTCTTCGGCAGGTTGAGGTATGTTCAAAGATGTAGAATTACTAGAGGTCCCAGATAACCCAGTAGCACCAAACTCTACCTTCGGTTCTGCTGCCTTAGTCGTTAAACCCGTGGCTCCCAACGCAGGAGCCGCAGTAGCGGTATTTTCTTTTTTATTATCAGTAGCTGCTGGAGCAGGAGCTGGTGTTGCCGATCCACCAAATGAAAAAGCTGGAGCTGGAGCTGCGCTCTTATCAGTAGCTGCTGGAGCAGGAGCTGGTGTTGCCGATCCACCAAATGAAAAAGATGAAGCTGGAGCCGCACCCTTATCAGTGGCTGCCGGAGCAGGAGCTGGTGTAGCTGATCCACCAAATGAAAAGGATGAAGCCGGAGCTGCACCCTTATCAGTGGCTGCTGGAGCAGGAGCTGGTGTAGCTGATCCACCAAATGAAAAGGATGAAGCTGGAGCTGCACCCTTATCAGTGGCTGCTGGAGCAGGAGCTGGTGTAGCTGATCCACCAAATGAAAAAGATGAAGCCGGAGCTGCACCCTTATCAGTGGCTGCTGGAGCAGGAGCCGGCGTTGCCGATCCACCAAATGAAAAGGCTGGAGCTGGAGCTGCGCCCTTATCAGTGGCTACCGGAGCAGGAGCTGGTGTTGCCGATCCACCAAACGAAAACGCCGGAGCCGGAGCTGTGTTCTTACTAGAGGCTGGTGTAGCTGATCCACCAAATGAAAAAGATGAAGCTGGAGCTGCGCTCTTATCAGTGGCTGCTGAAGCAGGAGCCGGTGTTGCCGATCCACCAAATGAAAAAGCTGGTGCTGGAGCTGCACTTTTCCCACCTTTTGCATCACCAGATCCAAATGAAAATGAAGGCGCAGGTGCGCTTGTTGCTGTCGGAGCTGCCGCTGGTGTGGATCCAAACGAAAAGGAGTTCGCTGGAGCTGCTGGATTACTGCCTCCAAAGGAGAAAGAGCTACCACCAGCTGAAGTTTTTGCTGCATAAGTGTTAGAATCAAAAATTAGAAACAAAAACAACGACGAGATTATTGATAGAGAGCGCCAAAAATTTGAAACTTGATTGCTTAACGTAAGAAGCGAGTTTAGTCACAACAAACTCACCATCACTTTTCGTTCCTCCAAATGAAAACGTAGAGGGGGCCGGTGCAGGAGTACTACTACCTCCAAAATTGAATGACATGGTTTTAATCCAAAGTTAACTTCGAGTAAATTATTTATGATGCCTCGAAAATTGAAATGTTAGATCTCGACAGTATTGAGAGTA
>Ga0213867_1000853_pt1 | contig 13611 bp, 11 predicted proteins | sample PICome_12_FD_160120 | JGI IMG/M metagenome (GOLD analysis project Ga0213867, IMG submission 160120) | Coastal seawater microbial communities near Pivers Island, North Carolina, United States - PICO540 | ecosystem: Environmental > Aquatic > Marine > Coastal | place: USA: North Carolina... | reverse complement strand
AAATCTAAGGAATAGGATATCAGCCAAGTATTACTTTGGGCTACCTTTGTACGCAGGAGACAGTGGTAAAGCCTATTTTTACTAGAATGCATATAGCTGGAATGCGCATCCGTGGTTAACACAAAAGTGACCTCTACAAGTTCAAGAAAACAAAAGCGCAATATTATGAGAAGATACGTATTAATTTTAAGAATTTCGGCAGGTGCTCGTACTTGTGCACGTCACGTTCATCAAAATGAAATGAAAATGGCAATATCATTGAAATGAAAGACGGATTAGGCGAATCGAGCAAGCAGCAAGCATCTGCTACAATACAGGCCGCAAAAAGTATCTTTGTGCTTTGAGGATTTGAGGATCCACGATCAAATACAACAGATTTCCGAACTTTGGAACGAATCTTTACCGTGTAATCTTACGATAAAGCTTTAACGTTGCCCTACGACCATTGAATCCGTCCAAACGTCGCTAGGATTACGTAACTACGTAACCCACATTGTATCCAAAACCACGCGACGCGCCGTGCGACGAAGGATACGGACGAAAGAAAAACAACGAAAACAATATTTTATCATTGGGCATAATTCACAAAATTCTAAACAACAAACATTAACGCAAGAATTAACTATGAAGACGTCAACTATCGTGTACCAATTAATTTTAACATCCCTAAGCTTTGTAGGAAGTTTTGCATTCAATGCAGCAGTGGGGAGACGACCTATTACGGTGAGCAGCCGTTCTACCTCGGTACAGCTGCCACTCATGAATCGAATGCCGCAAACCTCCCTTCACGTATTGGCAGAGGATACGGCGAAGGATGATGCGATCATTCGTCAATTGAATAAGGAAATGGAAAAGATGGAGAAGCATCGTCAAAAAGTTGTGGAAGAGTTGAATAAGGCGAATGCCAAATTGGCAAAGTTGCGCACCAACAAAGCTTCTTATTTGGATGGACAGTCGCTTGGGAAGGTACCTGAAGGTGGGAACTTTTCTGAGACTACGGCTAGATCTGCAGTTAAGTCGATGATGTGGAGAGTTATTGCAGGTTCGGTGACTTTTATTACATCTTTAAGATTCAGTGGATCGATTAAGACGGCGCTTTCGATCGTCGGTTCGGACTTCTTTTCCAAGGCTGCTACTATGTTCATTGGTGAAAGGCTTATGAATAAGTCGAGCGCTGGTCGCGATAAGGGTGCCGATGGCGTTGGTCGCTCGTTGGCTAAGGCACTGATTTGGAGACTGTTTGCCATTTGCAATACTCTTACTATGGCTGTGTTCATCGCGAAGGATCTTTCAATTGCATCAAAGATTGCAGGTTCCGATGCGATTTTCAAGACCGCATTAATGTTCTTTTATGAACGTTCGTGGGCTAAGGTTGAGTGGGGCAAGGAATACCAAGTTGATTATTTCATCTAAACGTGTATAATCTTTTATCATGCTGTTCTTTTCGCAGTCGTGGATATCTACGCGAATCTTATGTAAAAAGTCGCAACTCAAATTATTTGTCTTATATTGATATCGAAGCGCTGTAAAGTATGTCTATAGCTTCTCTTCTGAAAGATAACATTTGCGTGTCCTGTGAATAAAATTTCCAGAAGGATGTCCCATAGAGCTCTTGTCAATATCTACGAGCGTCAAATTTTGTAATTATATAATTTAGAGGACTTCATTTTGTACAAATACATCATTCCTTGAGTATTTACTTAACATTAAAAGTACTTTCTTATCGGAAAATTGGTCCTACAAAACAACCTCGAGAGCACGATAATTTTCGCTCCCCGCGCATTGCGTGCCTGCAGATAGTGGGTATTCCAGCTCAACTAATAACTGGTAATGCTTCGACGACCTCTTGGGCAAGATCTGAGATTTATGCCTTCAATAAACACTTTTTCCTTCAAACTGTAAAAACTAAATATCAACGACATTTTCGAGGACGCATTAACCTTCGTGTTCATCAATACCATTACGAAGAGAAAGACTAAGTTCGAGATCAATAGCAGCCGCCCTTTCATCTAGTTCTAATTTTTCTTCACTCGTTAGTTCTCGCTTCCTAATGCTCATTGGTGCAACGCCGCGCACGAGATGACCTGTCGATAACTGTACACGAGACTGGATGGGATGATAAGTAACAACTTTCTTCTCCTTATCATAAAAGAATAAGTAATTGATATCAGGCTGGTCATCACTTCGCAAAGGAAAGACATCGAGATTGTACTTTTGAACAGCTTTATATATCGGAGAATCAGAACTTTCCGAAGAATCCTGTTTCGAATCATCCTTCGCCGACTGCACTAGAAGATTACATTCCATTTTCTTACTATTGTCTCCTCCCTTTCTTCCAACGTCACCAACTACAGCACTGCTTAGCTGCTCAGGAGTAACAGTAATTCCTTGTGGCAAATTATCAATTACAACATTACTATATGACAAACCCCAAGTGAGGGTATCAGGGAAAATTGGGACATCAGATACAACAGTGACGCCTCGCTTTGTGGGATGGCCGCGCGGACGCGGCCCTTTATTGACGGCATCAAAAGATTTCTCAATGAACTGTTTGTCTCCAACCTTCTCCTTAAGCGCTCGTAACTGTAATTCGATCTCTTCTTTACTTTGTTTCTTGTAGTCTGCCTGTGACTTGAACTGATGTACTGACTTGGTCTGATCATTTGTTAGGTAAGTCGTCTTCTTCATCCATCGTTGATGCTTCTCGGCTAGCACTCTTGAACCCTTATTCTTTGATTTGTTCGCGAGCTCAATCTTCATATTTAGCTTACTCCTCGGTGTCGTACTACCCTGTCCCGCTCCCAACAAACCATTCGCCCGATAATGCGCTAACTCCCTGCGCTTCTTTAACTCATCAGCAGCCGTATCACCCAAACTTCCAGTCCAATTCAACAATTTTTCATCCGCCTCATCCAACATGGCCGGTTCAAGATCGGCTTCCGCTCCCGAACCATCCTTCCCCTTTTTCACTGCAGTCTTCGGATAATATTCCCCTTCGTCCAACATACAAGGCAAAAAGGCACAAGTAGTAATCAAACTCCGCTCATCATGCAACTGCAACGAATGGTTCAATTCAATCGAATTATTCGGCCGATATTGCGTCCAACGACGTTCCATTTCATCCTCAAACCCACACCCGACAAAAAACGGACCAACCGGTGGCCGCGGCGGGGCATTTCGAAACTTTAAATCAATGACAAATCCCTCAGCCCGCTTTTCAAACAGTTTTTGAAATTCCGAGGACGATGTCTTATCCAGCACAGACTTGGACGATTTATGATGCGACGAAGATTTGCCACTGCCAACCTTTTTACTCGTTCCACCCTGCTTGGCAAGTATACGTTTGGTATGTTCACGTCGTCTCCTTTCCTGTTCCCTGGCCTTATCTGATTTATTTTCCTTGGCTGCCTTACGTTTGCGTCGGAGGTTTGCCTGCTCTTTGCGATGTGCCTCGTCCATATTTTGGATTTTTTTTTGAACTGTATGCTTTTAATATTGACTTATGTGTGTGTGTGCGTACAAATAGGAGGATGCTCTTGGATTCTATTGAATATTCTATAGTGTATATTTATATAGTATAGTATATTTTATGAATGTTGAATGTTGGACGGTGGATGGAGGTGTTGTCGTCGTTAGTATTGTAAGGTTTGGATTGTGTGTGTTGTGTATGTGTAGTGGAGCTGTGTGTAGTGTGGCGAAATGTGAGTTGATAGGTGATAGATAGTTGATACTACGCTCGATAATCGATGCATGATACTCGTACATTGTGTACATGCTGTACATGCTACCCAGTACCCAGTACCCAGCTCCATCCAGCCAGTAGTCAACCAGTCTACACGTACATGTCTACATGCAGAGATACATCTAGATTCTAGATGTCCTGCTTGGTGTTTGCCGCAGCACCGCGCACCGTAGAACAAGAGAACAAGAGGATTCACTAGAGCTTAACGGTCCTTTCAAGTTATTAGCTTTATGATGCGAAATTCTATGACCTCCATACAAGAGAAATAATAAATACTTCGAAGTACAATTTTTCAAGATCTCAATTAATAAAAAATGTAAGGAGAGTTCCATGAGAGATGTATTCATCAGAAGGAGTGAATGAAATTAAGATTAAAAATAGATAGAACGAATAAAGAGCGAGATAACGATTGAGATTTACGACGATAAAAGTGGAGAAATTTAGGGACATTGTGTTGCTTAGGCTCACGTAAATTTCTTCTTTGTAAATATGGAGCTATCCAAATCGGCTAGTCACCCATGTACATTCATCTCTCTACTACCAGTCATTATATTTGATAGTAATGGATCTTCAATAAGGAAAACTTTAGGTTGTTTCGCGTTTGGACCATGGGTTGAGGTGCACTGTCTTTCTGAATCATGTGGAAAGAAGACCAGGTTTCTTGGATTTGATAATCAGAAATATAACCATTTTGTACACGGGGTACAGAGTACATTCGATTGGGATAATAACTCGAACGTAAATTGCGGACACCAATTAACTATCATATTGGGAATATACGGGGGGAGACAGTTGATGCTTCATGAACTTGTTGTGATTATAAATGAAGATGGTTCCATGACTCATATTGAAACGCGCGCACTATCAAAAGTTTTTGTATTTTGTGACTGGGTTTTCGACCTGCGTTTAATTCTAAAGGTACAAGACAAATGTATTGATTCGTATGTCTGCCTTGCACATAATCAAATTGAGTGCTGGAGGCTCGCTTTGTTTGATTCTTCCAAAACTACCTTTTCCCTCTTGAATAAAATTAAGTGCAGTCAACGTTGTATATGCTTTTGCATGTCATTTCATGGTTGGGATAACGATGTAAGCTACCGAACAGAACCACTCTCTGTAGGTACGAAAAAATTTTGCTTCGCCTTTTTCATTGACTTATTTTTTATTCGTCTTTTTTCAGCTGTTGGTACATTCAATCATATATATGTGTGGGGTCAACTTAAGTTTACAGAAAATGACGTTCTTGATGAGAGCACAATTGACTCAAATCCTAAAATTGTTTTTCATGATCATAAAGGAGTTATATTTAAACTCCGATGGTCGTCTTGTGGAAAGTTGCTATGTTCAGCTTGCGATGATCGCTCAGTTCGCCTTTACGATGTGACCAAAGAGACATGCGTATGGGTAGGTTGGGGACATACAGCAAGAGTTTGGGATGTTCACCTTTGTTCAAACAGTCCATATATCATTTCTTCTGCTGAAGATGGAACAGTTCGTCTTTGGCATATTGATGATGGTATGATTGCGCTTTGTATTCATTGCCAATAAAATGTTTTAATGATAATATTATTTGTGATGTCGTAAAGGCTCTCCGCGCTGCGTTATTGACAGTCATGTTTGTTCCATATGGAGTATTGGGTACGTCGAAGCAGCACATACAATTCTTGCAGGAGGTAACGATGGGGTGATAAAGCTCTGGCATTTGGGCGAATGTTTCTCTCGGATGCCTCTCTCACCAACGGTACGAGAAACCGCGACCAATTCACCAACTAAGTTTAAAATCCCAACAGATAACGAATTAGGTTGTATAAATAAGAGAGAAGGAAGCAAATTGAAACAAATTATGTGTGGTATAGAAATAGTACCAGCGGTCGGCTCTGATACTCAGTATATACTCATTGCAACACGAGCTGGCGGTCTGGCGTCGTTCCGACTGGAATCGAAGAAATGGGTGATTCATCCGATTTGGAATACACAACGGAACGACAGTCAATTCGTTGGAGAATGTATTGCAACTTGTCCATATACGAATACCTGTGCCGTTGGCTGCTGTAGCGGCGAGATCATATTCACGAGTTTAAGCATTGAAAAAGAACCTTTTTGTTTCAAAACTTCAAAAAATTGGCTCGGTGTTAAATCGCTGCGATGGTTCTATGATAATTGTTCTGAAAAGAAGTTGGCAATACTTGTCGGTAGCCATATTAGAGGCAATATTACTGTCTTGGGGTTTGCTATCCGAATGCTTCATAAGTTTGGAACTAGTGACGAATTTGTGCATATTCGTCCTGACTTTGAGAGATCTCTTCGAATGCATACTGTTGGTGTTCCAATATCTTTTTCTTTCAATGCATTCACACAATCGCTGTTCGTTGGAGATACTAGAGGAAATGTAACATATTTCGATAAATGTTTTGATGTAAGTGGTCCTGAGGTAGTCGATTTTCGGGATAAAATTGAAAGAGTACACGGACGTGAACACGTGATGAGTATATCACATGAAATCGATAACAGATTCTTCACAGCTGGTGCAGATGGTTATCTTGTTCAGATTGAGGTTGATCACACTTCCATGCGTATCTCAAAATACTTGAGCTATCCAGTCTCAAACTTTGCGTCATTGTCGCATATTTGGTATTTCAACGAAGGGAAGACGATAATTCTTGGAGGGTTTCTTGGAAATTCCTTCAAAATTTATAATTTTTCGACAAAGCAAATCATGTCTTCTGTTCAATGTGGGGGTAAAAGTCAAAGATTACACGACGTTTTTTTGTCCCCATACACCATGGCTCATATCTCGAAAAAATCCAATTGTGCCCACTCACTCCATATTTCTTCGGATATCATTGAAAACAAAGAATTGAGCAATGTAAGAAAGATAGGTAGCAATGCAACAAAGATTTTCGGCCAACGTTCACATGGTGATACAATGTATACTCTTTGCCTCATTAAGTCTTCGTTCCAGGACAGGCTATACCTTTTTTCTGGAAGTAATGATTGCACGTTCTCATGTTTTAATTTAAATGTGGTAAAAAGTGATATTGAGATTTCGTCGTCGTTCGACCTTCCTTGCCAAATGTCTTGTGTTCGAGCAATCTGTAGCAGCAAATCTATTGAAAAAAATGTCCACATAGTTGTTTGCGCTGGTGGTAGCCTCAGTTTAAACATTTATATTCTTGAAAATTCCTTTGATGTAAAGATTAAATTATTAGCGACTTGCGCTCGAGGTGCTAAAAAAGATATAGATCAAAGAATTAATGGGGTTAGCGCCATAAGTACCGGCCTTTCAACCCATATTGTTGTTACCGGAGATTCAGATGGTACGGTTGCTCTGCTAAAAGTAGACACCAACAAGGTTTATCAAAATCCAATAAAGGCTGAAGTCGTATGCTCTGGCATCAGTCAGCGACCAATTTTATGTCTAAAAATTATGAGAATTGGTAGCTTATGTGTTGGAGTGTTTGGAAATACCATTGGAGAAATTGCCGTTTGGCAACTTGGAAAGTTGGCAAATGCTAACCAATTTCATTACGAACCGAGACTTTTAATAACGTTTAAATCCCATCAGGCAGGAACAAATTGTGTTGATTCGTATATTATTGGGAAAAAGTCCGGACTGTACCATGCACTCATTGTCACTGGTAGTGACGATCAATCTTTATCCGTATGCATTATCGCGTTCGCCGTGAAAAATTCTGAAGCAGATCTCGTGAAAAATATTGCTTCAACAAGAAAAATCAAGGGTCATGCGTCCGCTATTAAATCAGTGAAACTTATCCATTCTCACAAAAACGAAAATGAATTTTCGATTTTTTCTGTTGGATGTGATCAAAAGATTTGTTCATGGAAACTTCACATCTACTCTGAGGAATCTATTCATGATTCATGCACAATTGAGCTGATGCCAATCGAACAAATTTTGACGGAAATATCTGATACAAGTTGTATGGCGTGCAGCTGCATCGATAACAATTTTAATGCGTTCGCTGTAGGAGGTCAAGGTTTGCAGCTTCTCACACATAATCCAAAATAGGTGTAAACTATGGCCTTCGAAGTGTAGTAAAAGGATGGTATGTACGAGAGCTTGGAAAAAAATTGTAAGAATACGATTTGTAGTGAAATTAAGTTTGCAATATACACAATTCACGCGTAATTTGTGTCTTGACTGATTCATTTATTTCTTACAACCTGCTCGAATAAATCCTTTTTCTTATAAGAATATGGTAAGGAAAAGTCGTTTAGAAGAGAAAAGTGAATTAAAGCTTGAGGAAGTTTTGATAATGGTTTCCTGGCAAGCACTAATTGCTGATAAATGTTCTAAATATCAGAAATTGCGACAAATATTCAAGAAGTGTAATGCTGGAATTTTTGTTTTGAAAGATGACCATCATCAATTTCCTTGAGTTGATACTACAAGAATTGATCGCTTGTTGAAAATACTGGACAGATTTCGGTGTTTCTGATGTCGATGAAGTACAAGGATACACAAAGTATAATTAATATTACAACGCTACTTTGCACATTCTATTCCGCATAACACAGCGGGCCCCTTACGACTAGACGATGATAAAAAAATACGATTTGTAGTGAAATTAAGTTCGCAATGTACACAATTCACGCGTAATTTGTGTCTTGACGGATTCATTTATTTCTTACAACCTGCTCGAATTAATCCTTTTTCATATAAGAATATGGTAAGAAAAAGTCGTTTAGCAGAGGAAAGTGAATTAAAGCTTGAGGAAGTTTTGATAATGGTTTCCTGGCAAGTACTGATGGCTGATAAATGTTCTAAATATCAGAAATTGCGACAAATATTCAAGAAGTGTAATGCTGGAACTTATGTTTTGTAGGATGACCATCATCAATTTCCTTGAGTTGATACTACAAGAATTGATCGCTTGTTGAAAATACTGGACAGATTTCGGTGTTTATGATGTCGATGAAGTACAAGGATACACAAAGTATAATTAATATTACAACGCTACTTTGCACATTTTATTCCGCATAACACGGCGGGTCCCTCGCGACCAGACGATGATTGAAGATGAACACTTGTTATTGAAGAGTCGCACCAAACTAAATCAATTACGAAAAGTCGTTCGGAGTCTTCGTCAAGAATGCTTCGAAGGTCAAAAAGTTGCCAGGGTATTGGTTCCGCAAAGTAAAACATCGAGCCAATAGAAGCTTGATGAAACAAATCGTAAATGAAATTCTTCCACTTCTCTCGCTGTTCAGTAAGTATATATGAAAAACAAAATATGCATTTCCTCGCGCAGCATGAACGAACGTATTCGTTTTCACTAGCAGATATTGACTTCGTAATATCACAGAAACCTAGGCGAACATTTTTGCAATGGTGCTCTTGACAATATGACTTTAGTGGATCAAGTATTATTGACCAGTTATCAATAGCCCAATCCAATAGCGATGCTTCTTCTAACACAAACGAAGATTTCGAATCGACATGCATTCTTAAGAATGCAATCAGTCCTGAAAAGTCATTACCCGGTCCGCAGCCGATGCTACAAACTCGATCTATCCGGTGTATATTATTATAAATGCGACTCAGAGATGTCAGATCTACAGAGTTACTCTCCCCTTGCTCCATCACGAGAGCAATTTTTCTTAAAGATTTATATATTAAGAGAGCACGTCCTAAAAATTTTTGTTGGGTGTACCTACAACGATATCCGCTCGTGAAAAATAGTTGATCAAAAATGAGATTAAATCTAGAGTAAAGATTAACATACCCGAAGAGTGCTGCATTGTTTGAAAACATTTGCCTCGTCTGTGAACCTTTGGTCATATGCCCCAATAACTCTCGCGCTTTTTCACAAGCATCATCTGGTCTAAGACCTTCCAAAAGTTTTGCCCGCACATTTATGAGGAAGGGTCTCGCTTTTTCAAGTTCCTCGTCAACCTTTGAGTCAAACGTCTGACTTTCTACTATTTGATCCAAAATACGAGATTCATTTTCTTTTATCGTACTTTTATATTCGTAGAACTCGGATTGGATTCTTTGTGCAAGTTCTTTGTCGCCTCTCAACTCGGCTTGCTTAATTTTGTTCTCGAATCTTTTGAACCTTCGTCGAACTTTCAACTCACGCTTTAGATTCTTTGCGCTGTCTTTATTTTTGGTTTTGTTCTTTTCGATACTTGCTATTGCTGTTGTCATCATGAAAAGTTAACTGCCTTGAAATTGCTCTCTGAACGTTAGTGTGTGTTCGTAGCTGTATTGTGTGATGATGTGATGATGGTCGTATTGGCGCTTGGTGCTCAATATCAGTGTGGTGAGCTATTTTAGTCCATACGGCGAGTGGTGTCGGATTGTGGGTTGTGGTCTTGCCGTCTTGCCCGGGACAAGTTTCCATGATATTCTCTACTGCACTTTGAATACGATTAGTGTTGAGTTATCAACCTATTATTGGCCTACACCTACTGGTTAGACTTACATCACCTAGACTAGATTAGTAAGATATCCTATTACCTTATACTATTGCAATCTGTATGCACAGTTGTTAGATAAATTATAATTGGTTAGGTAGCAGTGTTCTAGACAAGAGTGGCTTTACAGTCCACATCTCTGAGTAAGTACATGTACATGTATTAATACAAGTACAGCAAAGTTCTTCCAGTGTATTAGAACCACGTCGTGGGAATGTATGACTCTTTGTCTAGATAAGAAAGATTTATTTAGGTGTTTGAGCAACCGAACGGTGGTCGATGACCCCAACCCCTACAATATTCCTCAAATTTACTCAGATAGAAATGAAATACCACAGATGAGTTGTAATGCAGCTCCAATTGTAGCACTTCGATGAGAACAGAGGTACCATAGACGCATTTGTCGCAGTCTAGTTCATAATAGCGTTTAAGGTATGAATACGCGAGGACTCCTTCTTTTTTCGTAGCAAATTTTCTAACTTTCGACTTGGCTGTCCCCTTCACAGCAATAAACTTCAATATCTTATAGATCTATGTCACGAGGGCGTCGCGTTGATCGAGATGGTTTTGATCCTCGGACTCTTCAAATGTTGACGAACTCTCATCGAAACCAGCGCCATCGCATGTGGCCTCGAACTGCTCCTTTAATAAGTGCCACTGGTGTCCCATTCCTGAGAGCATAGGATACTCAAAGAGCTTGACTCGAAAACGCTCATTAGCATCAATGACCGTCGAAGTAGACTTGCTCGTAGTTAACTTTGTTCATCTATAGATCTAGGTTCACTTATGTTCTCCTCAAAGTCGGAGAAAATCTCACCCATGATAAAATCTCGCTGCCACTGCCATCGGATTGGTAGCTTGTTGTTTGACTGTGGACTGTGTGTCCATCTATACCATTGTTGAAAACGACGAATGGAACGCTTGTTAGCCTCCATAATCCCAGGTACCGGATCTTTCTCGATATAATGTGATAAGCTGGGTGGCATGATTAACTTGCTTTCCGACAATTTCTTCCTCGATTAGGTCGGAATCAATGAGAAGTATCTCTAATACATACCTTACATCCAGCATAGCCAGATGAGTGCGAGTCTTCGCTGAAGATGGTAGTGGATGACTGGCATCCGTACCCGCCATTGCTGCGGTCGATGCATAAAGACTTTTGTTGCTCATAGTCTGGTACCATGTACTCAACACAATTCTTAATCTTACAAATAGTGGTCAATTTAACATGTAAAGTAATAAAACTATTGCATTTCTTCCTTGGATTAGTATCTGCATACGTATGCGCATTAACACGTACTTGCGTTATACCCCATTTGTTCACATGTTTAGGGGTATAACGTCTATGTGTGTTATTCCGTGTATGTGCAGTTCCACCTACTTGCGTTATACCCTATTTTTGACAAGTTTAGGGATAACGCACATGTCGTAATACCCCGTATTACCAGGGGTATAACGCATATGGTATAACGCACATGCAAAAATACCCGGTATTACCCGCACACCGCACAGGTAATTAAAACATCACACAAACACACAGTATACACATTCGAAATCCTGCAACTCATTTCGCTACTAAGAACTTTTTAGCGGAAAACATGGAAGTGATCTTCCTCCGCTTTGTTCTTGGTGATGAATAAATGCTGGAATTTGAGGGTGGCGTGAGTGGTTTGAACGAGAAGTTCATATTCTCGGACGTCCTTAGCGATTCAGTTCACGGGAGATATGCTTACTAATGTCAGAGCATGAAGTGATACCTCATATTCTGCGTAAAATTACGAGTATAAAAACATAAATTTTTAGAAGTTTTCCTTTCTAAGCTCGGTTATCAGGAATTGTGTTAGTCTTTTCCCTACGCTGCTGTCTGGAACTTTGTACAGGGAGGAAGGTAAAGGGATGAGATCCTTTCAAGCTTCAATCCAAAAGCTATCATCAGCTCCAAGATTATCCTCTGATCCGGGACCTTGTACAATCGACTTTTCATAAGAAAAGGTTTACAAATCGTAGGCATCTCTGCCAGTGTTACCGTTTGAGAGAATTTCGTCAACAGAATATTCCATTCATACTTTTGGAGGGGGTTTGGAAACGATGTTAGTGGAAGGTTGTGGAGGAGGTTCTCATGTGTCTTTCTGGGATAGGTTACTACCACTTGTGGTCCTTTTCCCTCTCAAAAGGACGATTGTCGGCGGGAGGTGGTAGGAATTTGTTCTGGCATCTTTCGAGGCAATGACATGAATGATAATGCTTCTTCTTGTAGATGCAGCGATTTGTTTTGCATGTGCACTGACTCGTGCATGTGCAGCACCTGTCTTTGTGTCGACATAAGTTCTTTGTTTTGTTGATGAAGATCTTTCCTTTCACCATTACTTGTACACTTCTTACGATGATTAACGTCATTTACTAATTTACTAATTTAGCTTTTTCCGATGGAAGTTCTGTTGAAAGGAACCTGCACTACGAGAGAGATTACGAATGATGATGATAAGCGAGTAGCTAGAAGAATTATGAGTCTATGTCTATATGAATATGTAGAGATGATACGCGCCGGCCTGGTCGTATGGACGCGCGGAGTAACGCACCCTGGCACATGAACTGAGACGACATGAAGTAGTCTTTTTCCCGATAATCTCCTTTGTCTCATCGGTATGCTTCATCTTAGTGATATGTCTTTTCTAGAATGGAATCATCCGTCTGGTCTGGGCTCAAAGGACTCTTCACTAACGGTCAAGGCTAAAAAATTTTGGAGAGGGTGCACGGTCACAGAACCTCCGGGTATCCTCCGTCCTGCGAACTCGATCACCCTGGAACTTGAAATACGGGTATCGATAGAACTGGCATTGGACGGACCGCTACTTGTGCCCGAGTTGTGCAGTGCAATGTTCGGTTTAGGAGCGGGAGCGTTAGGCAGAGGATGTGACCGGGGTCGTGAGCCGGAGCTCGTCTGAGACTGTACCTGTATCGTAGGAGGGGGTCCACCTGAACGGATAACTCTTAAACACTCATTTTTAATGACCACTGCTCGTCCTGTATCAATAATGTAGCCAACATTCTTTTATCTATATTGTTAGGAAAGGAACCTGCACTACGAGGGAGACTACGAATGATGGTGATAAGCGTGTAGCTAGAAGAATTATGAGTCTATGTCTATTCACAGATGACACGCGCTGACGTGGTCGTATGGACGGGCGAAGTAACAAACCAATAACACCACTGCTCATTCTTTTGTTCATGCAAATATTTGAAAAAGAGATAAAAAACTTGGGGAATGAGATACAATCGGTTAAGAGACAGAGCAGCGAAACGTAAACTGTATATTTACTGGGATAAAGGTATCAACAACGATGCAGATTATTTTACCAAGCATCATTCCCCCACTCACCATACACCCCCTCCCCCACCCCCCCCCCCCCCCCCCATCCCCCCACACG
>Ga0213867_1000852_pt1 | contig 13627 bp, 11 predicted proteins | sample PICome_12_FD_160120 | JGI IMG/M metagenome (GOLD analysis project Ga0213867, IMG submission 160120) | Coastal seawater microbial communities near Pivers Island, North Carolina, United States - PICO540 | ecosystem: Environmental > Aquatic > Marine > Coastal | place: USA: North Carolina... | reverse complement strand
TCTGGTGGTGCCTTTCACCACTTGTTCAGCTCGACTCCCAGTCTATTTAATCATCATCTCACTGGTCATTCCAAATGAGCGTTTTCTCGGACTTGGATTACAACCTTTAGTCCTAACCCTACTTTATTTCTTAGGATTTGCTATGGCTTTATTGGCTGCTGCAGTGCTTAATGGAGTACTTAAAATTCCTAAGACCGACTTTTTTATGGTCGAGATGCCACCGCTTCGCAGGCCCCAATTTAAAAATGTGGGAATCACCATTTACGAAAAGACCAAAAGTTTTTTAACTGAGGCAGGTCGTTTGATTTTAGCGCTTTCAGTTATCATCTGGTTTTTAGGGTCTAATGGAGTAGGAAAGGATTATAAAAATGCAGAACAAATCGTTAACAATAGAATTGAAACCTCAGAGTTGAATTGGACAAAAGAGGCCGTTGAGCAGGAAATCTCCAATTACAAACTCGAACACTCTTTCATTGGTTATATGGGGAAAGCCATCGAACCTATGGTAAAACCCATGGGCTTAGATTGGAAAATTGGAATAGCTCTGATCACTTCTTTTGCAGCAAGAGAAGTATTTGTTGGAACCTTAGCCACTATCTATAGCGTTGACGAAGAAGACCAGCAAACCATTCGAGCAAAAATGGACTCCGAGCGCACCTCAAGTGGGTTGAAACGATTCAACCTTGCTTCTGGAATAGCGATACTTCTTTTTTATGCCTTTGCCATGCAGTGTATGAGTACGCTGGCTATCGTTAAAAAAGAAACCAACAGCTGGAAGTGGCCCATGCTACAACTCGTTGCCATGACGCTGATAGCCTACATTTGTGCTGTAGGTAGTTATCAATTAATTATTCCCTACATTTAGACATGCAAGAGTTTTTAGTCGGTATCAGTTTAATCATTTCTTTAGCCTATTTACTAAAGCATTTTGGGCTCATCAAGTATTCACTATTACCTCTTAACAAGACAAAAAAATCAGCTGCACATACTTGTGCATCTTCAAATTGTAAATGCGATTCCAAATGAAACAAATCATTTTAATTGTCGCTCTATTGCTACTTACGGTATCCTGTGGGAGTTCAAAATCAACAGTTGGTGCCAATGAGCTCAGAGATGAACTCAACAATCGCAACAGAACATCAATGACTCTTATGGATCGTCTGCGTCAAACACCAGGTATTTTTATGTCTAGAGGCGTTCCAGTATTGATGGCTGCCGCAAACTCTTTTGACAGTGAGCAAAGTTTCGAGCCGCTCTACGTGGTCAATGGATTTATTGTCGGCAATTCATTTAGAGATTTACGCGTACTCATCGACGCAAATTCCGTGAAATCAATTAAGGTGGTAAAGGTTGCTGAGGCAGCAAAATACGGCTCTCGAGGAGGGAACGGTGCTATAGAAATCACCACTTACTAAGCGTTATTTTTATCGTTTTGTTCTGATCTAAGACAAATTTACACTCCTCAAAAGTAGGAGGGCCAAATGCTTTCATTTTTCCAATAGAAAATCCAAGGGCTTCTTTAGGGATGCCCAAAAAATTCTTGTCTAATTTTTGATTTGCATTGGCGTCGTGAAAAACTGCAATGGCATACTCACCTTGTTCTAGATTGGTAAAACTTAAAAGATTTGTAGCATTATACACTTTTTGGGTTTTGGCCTTATAGACACGTTTAAAATCCAAAAAAGCATCCTTTTGATTGTATATCGCTACACTCATCTCACCAATAAGCTCACTTGCTCCACTTATTTCAACACGAAGGGTGTGCTGTGCAAAAGATGAAAAACTAAAAGTAAAAAAGGCAATTAGGGGGAGTGCTCTTCTAATCATAGGGTCGTATAGCGCTTAAACCACGCTAAAGTGTGTGCAATTTTGGTCATAAGATTACTTGGGCGGTTGGCAATGCCGTGACTCGCTTCAGGTATTTCGACCAATACGGTTTCAACCTTTCTAAGTTTTAATGCGTGATACAATTGCTTGGATTCACTTGGAGGTGTTCTCAAGTCATTCATACCCACCATAACCATAGTCGGAGTGTTAATGTTCTCGACCAAAGAAAGTGGAGAGAAACTCCAATACGTTTCAAAATTTTCCCAAGGTTGACCAGGAAATCTCGTATTGGCATATCCGTAGTAATTGTCGGCAACTAAGGTTTTTGAGATCCAATTTACTACAGGCTTCACAACCACAGCAGCCTCAAAACGATCGTTTTTTCCAATCATCCAAGCTGACATGATACCTCCTGCACTTCCTCCAGCTACAAAGAGTTGGTCTTCATGCGCAATACCTTTGGCTATACAGGCGTCAACGCCATCCATAACATCGATGTAGTCTTCACCCGGATAATTGTGATACAATAAATTGGCAAATTCTTCTCCGTAGCTGGTGCTTCCTCTGGGGTTGGGATAAAATACAATGTATCCTGCGGCTGCGTACAATTGCATCTCAAATGAAAAACGATCACCGTAGTTTGAGATAGGACCTCCATGATTTTCTACCATAAAGGGATATTTTTTTGACGCATCGTAATTCGGTGGATAGACAATCCATCCTTGAATAGGTCGTTGGTCAAAACTTGAGCGGTACCAGATTTCTTCAACTTGTCCCAAGGTTCTATTAGCAAAAAAGTCTTCGTTGAGTTGAGTAATTAGGTAAGGTGCTTTGTTGTTTTTACGTTTGATAGCCAAATCTGCAGGTCGCTCTGGAGTACTGTGGGTATACACTATAGTTCCTTGGTTTGAAACGCTCATAGATCCACTTGCATAGGGTCTTCCTATGGTTGTTCCGCCAACATTCGAGGCGAGCGGTCTAAATTTTTTCTTTAAATCGATATAGCCGATTTTACCATTGCCATTTTCATTATAGCTGAGGTATAAACCACCAGCATTAGCATCCCAATACATATTGTTCAGGTCTAAATCGAGTTGATCTGTTAGAACCATTTTTTCAGATCCATCGAGCTTCATCAAATGCAATTTCATGCTTTGGTGTGCTTGAACCTTATCTTCATAACTCAAATAAGCGATGTATTGGCAGTCAGGAGAAACCTTGGGCATGCGGTCAGGACCTTGTCGATCAGTAATCGCAGTAATCTCCAAATTATCCATATTTAGGCTATAGATTTCAGAGTTTCTAAAATCGTATTCCCAGTTTTCATTTCGATTGGCAGAAAAGAACAGGCGCTTGGCATCAGCAGAAAAACTGAGTTGCCCGCGGTGATTGTAATCTCCACTTGTCAATTGACGTACGGCTCCACCTTCGGCAGACATGATAAACAGGTGTGAAAATCCTGGTTTCATGTATCCTCTTCCATCAGCCTCGTGCTTTAAACGGTCAGTGACTCTGGGTTGAGCAGCCCATTTTGCCCCTTTGGGTTTTGCTGGAATCTTTGCGATGACCGGAGCTGGGCTCGGTATAAACATACTAAAAGCGAGATGCTTGCCATCAGGAGTCCAAGTTAGGCTCGAAGGGCTTTGATCAAGCTGAGAAATTTTAGCGCTTTGTTGGCCTTTCATCCAATAGATAAAAACCTCACTACCTTCATCTGTGCTGCTTACAAATGCAATACGGTCTCCTGAAGGTGACCAGCGCGCACTTGACTCACCCTTTTCTCTTGAGGTAAGCTTATGATGATTACTGCCGTCAGATTTCATGATCCAAAGAGATCCTGTTGCTCTGTCGTTCATTTTATCGTGGCCCATTTTGCGATAGACTACGTATCTTCCGTCTGGAGAAATTTGTGGATCGCTTGCGTATTGCAGTTCAAAAATATCATCGAGTTGTAATGATTCTTTTTGAAAACCATAGGTAAACTGTAATGTTACAAGGAGTAAAGTAAGAACCTTCTTTGTCATGATCTTTGGGTTTATTCAAATATAGAAATGAAAATTAAGTATTATTCTTACAAAATAATGGAGGTATCGTTTGACGGCATAAATTCACGATAAATTCACAGCATCCTTAAACAAAATGGATACAGCTTCGATAAAACAACTCAAAGATACGTTGAGCACACTCGGTAGAGAAGCGCTCATAGGACTCTTACTTCGCATGGTGAAGTTTAAAAAAGAGAACAAAGAGCTACTGACTTTTTTATTATTCGAAGCCGATGATTTAGATACCTATGTTCATGAAATCACCTTGTTGATTGAAGATGAATTTGAAAACTACCGTTTAAAGACTGCTTATTACAAAAGAAAAGGATGCCGACGCGTTTTGCGTATGCTCAAAAAATACATTAAATACGCTGCAGACAAAGAAGTTGAAGTACGCTTGCTCTTGGCCTACGTTTCTATGGTAGCTAAATCTAAACCATTCATCAACGATAGAGTCATTCAAAAAATAGCCCTAAGACAGCTTTTGCTCGCTGAAAAAAGCATTGTCAAATTGCATGAAGATTTACAATACGAGTACAAACTTGAACTCCAAGAGTTGATGCAACAAATGCCGCAAAGTCTTTAACCTAAAGCTACATCTAAGCACATCATGACAATGAACCCTCCGATGAATCCCATAGAGGCAATATCGGTGTATTTGTCGCGCTGGGTCTCAGGTATGACCTCTTCAACAACTACAAAAATCATAGCCCCAGCGGCAAAGCTCAAGGCGTAAGGCAAAATAGGCTCAAAAGTGAGTACAGCCCAAGCACCTAAGACAGCTGCAATGGGTTCAACCAAGGCAGAAGATTGTCCATATAGAAAACTTTTAGTACGCGAGAGGCCACTTCTTCGCAGTGGCATGGCAACTGCAAATCCTTCAGGAAAATTTTGCAACCCAATACCTAAGGCAAGGGCCACAGCAGCCCCTATAGAAGCACCTTCAAAGCCCGCAGCTACACCTCCAAATAATACCCCCACAGCAAGCCCTTCTGGAATGTTGTGTAGGGTGATGGCCAAGGTCAATAGTGTAGTGCGATGCCAAGGTGTTTTAATGCCTTCTTTTTCAGATTCTTTAAAGTTGATGTGTAAATGCGGAAGTACTTTATCGAGTAAAAAGATAAAGATGGCACCCAATAAAAATCCAACAGCTGCGGGAATTACTTTTACAAAGCCTTCGCCTTTACTCATTTCAATTCCAGGAGCAAGTAATGACCAAAAACTCGCGGCGACCATAACTCCTCCTGTGAAACCAAGCATGCCGTCTAATACTGCGCGATTCATACTCTTAAAAAGAAATACGAGCGCAGCTCCTGCTGCAGTTAATCCCCAGGTAAATAGAGTGGCTAAGAATGCCGCATAAATGGGGTCTATTGATTCAAAATAAGATACAATTTCATTCATGATGTTGGTTTTAAATATAGGTTAGAAGCGATTTTAGTGGAAATGTATTTTTGTTCACCGTCAACTGCAATCCACATGCTTTGATCGAATTCTTCGATGTCGATAACTTGAATGGCGCTGCCCAAGGATATGGCTAGACGATCTAGTACTTTTAAAAAATCAGCAGAACTGTCTTTGACCCCAATACAAACTCCACATTCTTCGCGTTTAAAATTGCTCAAGAGTTTTTTTGTTCTTTTAGAGAGCTGAAGTGTCGCATCAGGAATAGGATCGCCATGGGGATCGTATTTAGGGAAATTCAAAAATCGATCTAAGGCAGCAGTCAGTTGATCACTTTGAATATGTTCGAGTTGTTCTGCGACCTCGTGAACCTCATCCCAATTAAAGTTGAGGTGTTCTACTAAAAAAACTTCCCACAATCTGTGTTTGCGAATAATGCTGAGCGCAGCTTGTTCGCCATTCTTACTTAGAATTACGCCTTTGTATTTGCGATAGTCTACCCATTGATTACTGCTCAGTCGCTGCAACATATCGGTTACAGAAGAGGGTTTGGTATTTAGGTGTTCTGACAATTCAGTGGTCGATACCGCTTGGCCTTCATTTGATCTCAAATGAAATATAGCCTTTAAGTAATTTTCTTCGCTACGACTAAGCATTAATTTTTTTTAACAAAAATAAAAATTTAGATGAATCTAAAAAATATAATTTAAAAATAATCACTAGTGCTTTGTGTATATTTACAATGGTGCAAGAAAAATTCGATTATACAATTATAGGAGCAGGAGCAGCAGGCACACTTTTGGCCTATGAAATGACCAAAAATCCCTTTTTTAGTCAAAAGCGCATCCTAATTCTAGATCGTGGTGACGATCAAAGACTCGATCGAACTTGGAGTTATTGGGAACGAGGTGATGGGGAACTCGATCATTTACTACTGCAAGAGTGGTCTCAATTTGAGGTTGCTTATAAACAAAAGCGGTATTTACATCCAATGCATCCTTATCGCTATAAGACGATTGAGGGTACTGCCTTTCACGATCATTTTGATGCTGAATTTCTAAAGCACAAAAACATTCTTATACGTCATGAAGAGGTGCGAGATTGTGTAGAGAATAAACTCGGTGTTGCCATTCATTGTCAATCTAAAAACGTTTATCAAAGTGCCTTTGTGTTTGATTCAAGATTTAATTATCCCGAATTAAAAAGTCAAACAAAATATCCAGTATTACAACAGCATTTTATCGGTTGGTTTGTAGAGGCCGAAGAGGATATTTTTGATGAATTGACGCCAAAGTTCATGGATTTTACGGTCGAACAAAAAGGCAATACCCGTTTTATGTACGTGCTTCCCTTTTCGAAAAACAAGGCGCTGGTTGAATACACCTTGTTCTCGGCAGAACCCCTCGCAAAGAAGGAGTACGAAGATGAGATCGTGAGCTATCTCAAAGAGATGACGGCTGCGCCCTACAAGGTCATTCAGATGGAAAGTGGAAATATACCGATGTGTTGTTATCCGCTTTGGAAAAAGACAACTTCTAAAATTATGCCGATTGGTATGGCAGGGGGTTGGACCAAAGCCAGTACGGGATATACCTTTAAGTCTTCTCAAGAAAAAGCAAAAGCATTAGCCTTATTTTTAACTCGAGAAAAAGATTTAAAAACCTTCTATTCTCCCGGTAAATTTTGGATATACGATATGCTACTTTTGGACATATTATATCAATCCAACGAAAAAGGTGCAGCGATTTTCACCTCTTTATTCAAACGAAGAAAGGCTCCACTTATATTGAAATTCTTAGAAGAGAAAACTTCATTTGCAGAAGACGTAATGGTCATGGCAGCACCAAAACCTTGGCCTTTTATCAAGGCATTACTCGGTAGAGTTTTTAGCGGATTTTAGTTAGAGATCTCTAACCATCAGTTCTTGTGCAAAGTCAAAAAGCACTTTCTTTTTATCGTTTGCGATTTGCAATTCCGAGAGCGCGTCAAAGGCAATTTTAGTGTAGCGTTCAACTTCTGATTTGGTAAAAGCAGCTGATCCTGTATCTACAAAAAGTTGCTTCACTATTGCTACTTTTTGGTCTTGGTCAACGCTTTGAGTCGAGAGCAAATTTCGCAGCTCTTGTTCTTGATCGCTAGAGGCGAATTCCAGGGCCTTAATGACCAAAATGGTTTTTTTGTTCTCTACAATATCCCCGCCAACTTGCTTGCCAAATTTATCGGGATCGGCAAAGGCGTCTAAATAATCGTCTTGTATTTGAAAGGCAATACCCAAATTCAGTCCGAAGGCGTATAGCTGATTCTGTTCTTTTTCAGATGCATTTGCAATTATAGCTCCCATCTTAAGCGCTGCTGCAATGAGCACAGCCGTCTTGTAAGAGATCATTTTAATGTACTGTGCTAATTCTACATTCTGCTGGCTTTCAAATTCTACATCGTATTGTTGACCTTCACAAACTTCAAGCGCTGTTTTTGAAAAAAGCTGTACCAGTTGCACCTGCACTTCGGCCGGGTAGGATTCAAAGAGCTGATACGATTTTATGAGCATGGCGTCACCAGATAAAATACCTGTGTTCAGATCCCATTTTTGATGTATGGTTTCTTCGCCTCTACGCAGTGGAGCTTCATCCATAATATCGTCGTGCACCAAGGTGAAGTTGTGAAACAATTCAATAGCTGCAGCTGCCTGAATTAAATCTTCTTTTTTAGCACCAAATAATTCTCCTGCAGCCATGAGTAGGGCAGGTCGTAGTCTTTTTCCTCCAAGACCCATAATATAGGTAATGGGGTCGTACAATCCATGAGGGGCTTGAGACTTTAAATTCGATTTAAAGAAGTCTTCTACAAGTGCGATATAGGGAAGAAATGCTTTCATTTTTCTATTTCAAAGTTAAGGCTAAAAAAAACGGCATTGTTAAGTTTTTGTAAACTTGAGAAACTTTTTTTGTGTTTAAAGTTTCCGAGCGTACTTTTGCGTCGCTATGAAAAAGAAAATTATAGAAGTGGCGACTTCGCTGTTTTTAGATTTGGGCTTTAAGAGCGTGACTATGGATGATCTCGCTAAAGAAATGGCCATTTCAAAAAAAACCATTTACTCTTTTTTCGAAAACAAGACCCAACTCGTTAAGTGTTGCACTGAACAATTATCAGATGCGATCTATGCAGAGATTGTCGAGATTCAGCAAAAGCTTTTGCATCCTATCGAAGAGCTTTATGAGATTAGACAGGTCGTGCGCAAGCACTTAAAAAATGAAAAGAGTTCACCACAGTATCAATTGCAAAAGTATTTCCCAAAGCTCTACGAGAGTCAACGCCAAGGTAAGTTTGAAATGATGCACGGTATTTTGACCCAGAATCTCAAAAGAGGAATTCAAGTGGGTTGCTACCGTCCAGAACTCGATTTAGAATTTACAGCACGGGTTCACTTTTTTAATTATATGTCTTTCGCAGATAAAAAAGTGTATCCAGATCGTCTTTTTGACTACAATAAAATCACCCTGGCTTTTTTGGATTACCACGTAAGGGGAATTGCCTCTGATCAAGGATTAGCTTATTTAAATCAATATCAATCAAAATAAATCAATATGAAAAAAGTATTGCTCACCATGCTTGTACTATACAGTGCAGCAATTGGTGCTCAAGAAAATCAACGCACTCGTTTTAGTGTAGATGAGGCCATAGTTTATGCTCTCGATTTCAATCGAAATTTGAAAAATGCCAGCAGAGATTTAAAAGATGCCGAAGCTCAAAAGTGGATGACTATTGCTTCAGGTCTTCCTCAAATTGCCGGTTCTGTTCAGTATCAAAATCAATTAAAACAGCCCGTTGCTCAGATACCTGCCGAATTTTTTGGAGGAGATCCTGGCACCTATACCACAGTTGTTTTTGGACAACCACAATCGATGAACGCTAGTCTACAGTGGAATCAATTGCTCTTTGACGGAAGTTATATCGTAGGGGTACAAGCCACAAAAACCTTTTTGGATTACAGTAAAAACCTTTTCGAAAAGACCCAGTTAGAAGTGCGCACACAAACGGTGAAGTCTTACACTAATGTACTTATTGCAGAGGCCGGTACAGCCTTGTTGTTAAAAAACAAAACCAACCTCGATCAAAGTATTGTAGAGGTGACTGCTCTAATGGAGAACGGGCTCATCGAAGAAGAAGCACTAGAGCAATTAAAAATCACAAGTTTCAACATTGAAAGTCAACTCAAAAACAGCAAGCGTCTTGTCGAAATCAGTCATCAGATGTTGAACCTGGTAATGGGAAGACCGATTTCAGCAGAGCTTCAACTCAGCGAGAGTATCGATGATATTATAGCCAAAGACGCGATCGGAGCACTCTTAGAAAGAAGTTTTGAACTCGATCAAAATGTGGATTTTAAAATGGTTTCAAATTTAAACAGCCAGCGTTCTTTAGAATTGAAACTGGCCAAGAGTAAAGCCCTACCAACACTGTCTGCTTTTTGGTCTTACGGACAAAACAGTTTTTCAGATTCCTTCACTTTCTTAGGCGATGATAATCAGTGGTTTCAGTCGTCTATTGTTGGGGTCAATCTTGAAATTCCCATTTTCAGTTCGCTTTTGAGAACAGCCCAAACACAGCGTGCCAAGATAGCGTACGAAAAGGCTAAAACCCAGAAGCAAGAAACCATTTCACTTCTAGAGCTCGATTATGCGAACAAGAGCAGTGCTTATGAACTCGCCATTGATTTGTACAATAACAGTCAAAAAAATTTAGAACTCGCTGAGCGCATCGCTCTAAAAAATGAAATCAAATTCAAAGAAGGAATCAGCAGCAGTTTTGATCTGAGACAGGCCCAGCTTCAACTCTACGAGAGTCAACAAGAGTATTTAAATGCCATGCAAAATCTTGTCACCTCCAGAGTCGAACTTGAAAATCTAATGAATACATCACTTTAATCAACAATCAAAAAATATGAAATACATCACAACACTATTCGCACTCTTCTTATTGATGTCTTGTGCTGATCAAAATAAATCAGTCAAAGAGCTTATTGCGGCACAGAACGTATCCGAGCTCAGAGCATCAAGAACTCAGCTCACCGAAGAAAAACTTGAACTTGAAAAACAGATTGAACTACTCGACGACGCCATTTCTAATTTGGGCGAAAGAGGTGCACTTGCGCTAGTGAGTGTTTTCGAAGTGAAGAATCAAGCTTTTGAGCATTTTATTGAATTGCAGGGGAGCGTTCAAACCAAGCAAAATTTATTGGTTTATCCTGAAATGCCGGGAACCTTAAAAAAGGTTTATGTCAAAGAGGGTCAGGCTGTTCGAAAAGGACAACTAATTGCTAGCATAGACGACGGTGGTATGTCAAGTCAATTGACCCAACTCGAAGCACAACTAGCATTGGCCAAGACTACTTTCGAGCGACAAGAGCGTTTATGGAATCAAAAAATAGGTTCTGAAATTCAGTTCTTACAGGCTAAGACTACTTATGAAGCTAGCGTTCAAGCCAAGGCATCCTTAGAGCAACAACTGAGAAAATCAAGAGTTTACGCCCCCTTTACAGGCAGAATAGACAAGGTCTTTTTTGAAGAAGGAGCAGTGGTAGCACCTGGTGCTGGCTCAGCACTTTTTCGGGTAGTGAATCTAACTGAAATGTACCTCGAGGTCGATGTGCCTGAAGCCTATGTAGCCACAGTAGTAAACGGTACAAAAACCAAGGTGTTCATTCCTGTTTTAAACAGAACAGTTGAAACCACTATTCATCATACAGGGAGTTTTATCAATCCAGGCAATAGATCTTTTAAAGCCCAAGTGCAGCTCAACAATGAAAGTGAAGACATCAAACCCAATTTAACTGCCAAGGTTCAAATTCGAGATTACTTCAATGAAAATGCCATGTTAATTCCGCAAAGTTTACTCTCAGAAAATGCCGAGGGTAATCAGTTCGTATACGTCATCGAAATGGAGAATAACAAAACTGTGGTGCGAAGACGTATTGTTGAGACCGGAGAATCCCAAGGCGACCTTACAGAAGTGATTTCGGGAATAGCTGTCGGCGATCGTTTAGTCGCAGAAGGAGCACGTAGAGTAAGAGACAATCAAGAGGTTGAAATTGTAAGCAGCGTAGACGAATAAAGATGAATAATTTAAAACACAAAATAAAAGAATTTAGACCTTCCTCATGGGCAATAGATAATCCATCGGTCATCTATGTCATGATTTCACTCTTCTTGTTTATAGGAGTTTCTTCATACCTCTCTATGCCGAGAGAAGAGTTTCCCGAAGTAAAAGAGACCAAGATTTTCATCAGTACCATCTATCCGGGAAATACGGCAGAAGACATGGAACGTCTTATCGCCGATCCCTTAGAAGATCGATTGAAAAACATCTCAGATGTGGTTGAGGTCGTTTCTACTTCTCAAGAAGACTACACCATTATAACCGTAGAATTTGATCAAGAGCTTTCGATTCCTGAAGCCGAGCAGCGCGTAAAAGACGAAGTTGATGCTGAAAAAGCTTCTGAAGACTGGCCCGTATTCAACGGAGCTAAGGTTGAACCAAGTGTCTTTGATTTGAACATATCAGAAGCCATACCGCTGTTAAATGTGAATCTAAGTGGAGATTATCCCGTTGAGCAACTCAAGACCTTTGCGGAATACTTAGAAGATGATATTGAAAAAGTAGAAGAGGTCAAGGGCGTAGATCTTAGAGGAGTTCAAGATAAAGAGGTCGAGGTCGCGGTAGATATTTACAAAATGATGTCTGCACAGGTGAGTTTTGACGATGTCATCAATAGTATTCGCAACGGAAATATGACACTCTCTGCAGGTAATTTAGTCAGCAGCGGACAACGTCGAACCATACGCGTCTTAGGTGAGATTCAAAAGCCCGTAGAGCTCGAAGAGTTTGTAGTAAAATCTGAACGCGGAGCTGTTTATTTGAAAGACATCGCAGAGGTACGATTCAAACCAAAAGAGACTACAACCTATGCTCGAGAAAAGGGCCAAAGTGTGGTAATGCTCGATATCAAAAAACGATCTGGAGCCAATGCCATCAAAGCTTCTGAAAAAATTAGAGCCATTGTAGAAGAGGCAAGAGTAAATTATTTTCCACCTAATCTCGATTTGAGTATCACCAACGATTCTAGTGAAAGAACCTTGAGTCAAGTAGATGATTTGGTTAACAACATCATCTTTGGAATTATACTCGTGGTAGGTGTTTTAATGTTCTTTTTAGGGTTTAAAAACGCCATTTTTGTCGGTTTCGCCATCCCGATGTCGATGTTTATGTCTTTTATGATTCTCAGTGCTTTGGGTTATACGCTGAACACCATGATTTTGTTCGGATTAATTATGGGCTTAGGAATGTTAGTAGACAACGGAGTAGTGGTGGTTGAAAATGTCTATCGACTGATGGAACAAGAAGGCATGAGTCGCGTTCAAGCGGCAAAACAGGGTATCGGAGAAATTGCAGTGCCAATCATCATCTCTACAGCCACAACAGTAGCAGCTTTTGTTCCCTTAGGTCTTTGGCCTGGGGTTATGGGTCAATTCATGATATATTTCCCGATCACTCTCTCTGTGGTTTTAGGTTCTTCGCTTTTTGTGGCCATATTCATTAATTCGATGTTGGTCTCAAAATTCATGACCGTTGGAGACACTGTAATCCCTTTCAAAACACTGGTGAGAATGACTTCAATTTTTGGAGGTCTTGGACTGTTTATCATCTTAATCGGAGGGCCGCTTAGAGGTCTTGGAACACTGATGATTGTTGTTTCGGCTATGTTCTGGATCTACCGATACGGAATTCGCCGCTGGGCTTACAAATTTCAAACCATTACTTTGGTGCGTTTTGAAAACTTTTACGAGAAACAATTAAAATTTGCTCTTAGAGGAAGAAACGTTTATTTCTTTTTTGCGGCGACTTTTATGTTACTCATCGCTGCCTTTATGAGTTTTGGCGCTTCTGTGGGAAGCGGAAGAACCAAGATTGAGTTTTTTCCAGACAACATACCAAATCAAATTTTTGTCTACATCGAATACCCTCAGGGCACGGCAATTGAAAAAACCAATACCATTACTAAAGCAATTGAAAAGCGAGTTGCTCAAATTATCGAAGATGACGCTTACATCGTTGACAATGAAAATGCTTTAGTAGAAAATAATATTGCTCAGGTAGGTCGAGGTGCAGAAAACCCGTTTACCGAAACCGGTTTAATTTCTGATATGCCACACCGCGGCAAGATTACTTTGGGAATGAAAGAGTTTAAGTTCAGAAAAGGATTAGATTCTGAATCTTTGAGAAAACAAATTCAAGAAGAACTCGCTGGAATCTATCCAGGGGTAACCATTTCAGTCGAGAAAGACTTGGTTGAA
>Ga0213867_1000851_pt1 | contig 13630 bp, 10 predicted proteins | sample PICome_12_FD_160120 | JGI IMG/M metagenome (GOLD analysis project Ga0213867, IMG submission 160120) | Coastal seawater microbial communities near Pivers Island, North Carolina, United States - PICO540 | ecosystem: Environmental > Aquatic > Marine > Coastal | place: USA: North Carolina... | reverse complement strand
AACAATACACTCGCAGCTACACTCGCGTAGGATGCAGCAGTCGTTTTGCATACGCAATGTTGCGAAAATTTGGAAATTTAGCCTTTTTGAACTCTTTTTGGTGGCCGAGTTTGGCCCTGTTTGCTGTTTGTCCTGGTACGATGGTACGATCGGCACGATTTCGCGTTTGTGCTGGCCAGTTTATGTCAAAAGTTATTTTCCGAAGTTTGTATGTATTTCGCCCTTTCATACGAGTAGTTTTTACGAATGTTGATATGACACTTGAAATGATAACCACCCATCAATCTGCTTTATTTTGCATGAAAATCGGAACGACTTCTGTCTCTTTGCTAGTAGCCCCAAATTTCAATATCTTCCTATTCGAATAAACTTGGTGTTGCTGTTGCTGCCGTCGTTGCAAAAATTGTTCTGTTATTTTTTTCGTGAAGGGGAATTAATTAGAAAATGTGTGGTATAATTGGTATTCTGTGCTCTAACGAAGATGATTATGTAAGTATTGAAAATGGAAAAGTTATTATGGATAATTTGTTGTGAAGAATGGTCGTTTTCACTTCATTTTCACACATAGGTCAATCAAATGTTGTTTGATGCGCTCACCGTCCTACAACATCGTGGACAAGATGCAGCTGGTATGGTTGTAGCCGACCGTGAACGCCTTCATCTCAGAAAAGACAACGGCCTTGTCAAGGATGTGTTTTTACAACACCATATGGTCGAGCTCCGTGGAAATGCAGGTATCGGACATGTGCGATATCCTACAGCGGGGAGTAGCAGTTGTGCCGAAGCTCAGCCATTGTACACGAACTATCCTCACGGAATATGCTTTGCCCATAATGGGAACCTTACCAACACAGATGAGCTTTATGAAATTGTGAAAACACAATTTAATAGGCACGTAAATACCGACAGCGATAGTGAATTGCTTATGAATATGTTTGCAGAGAACCTCATCGCAGAAAAAGAAAATGAGCAGGAAGATGTAAGCAAGAGAATTTTTGAATCTGTTTCTAAATTAATGGATAAATGCAAAGGAGGATACGCTGCAATATGTCTGATCAATGGTGTTGGTTTGGTTGGATTTCGTGATCCAAATGGTATACGTCCCCTTGTAGTCGGAAGTCGCAATAGCAAAGGCTATGCTGATGGTTCAAAACTGGATTACGCTTTGGCTAGTGAGAGTGTGGCCTTGGATCCATTAAATTTCAACCTGATGAGGTATTGTCACTGCAAACGCGTCTACAATAAATTGAAATGATTCTATTACTTACCAGCTCGTTTGTTTTAAATAATGATCAGGAGTGTCAAACCTGGTGAGGCAATTTTTATTGATATGAATACAGGCAACATTCAAAGTCAAATTTGCCACGCGGGTGCATCGTATACACCATGTATCTTTGAATATGTTTACTTTGCCCGGCCTGACTCCATTATTGATGGAATAAGCGTTTACGAATCACGGTTAAAGATGGGTGAACTTCTCGCCCAAAAGATTATGAAGCGTTATCCTGAACATGATATTGATGTTGTTATTCCTATCCCAGATACCAGTAGAACAAGCGCTCTACAAGCTGCTTACATACTTGGAAGACCATTTCGCGAAGGTTTTATCAAAAATCGTTATATCGCGCGGACTTTCATCATGCCTGGGCAAGAAACTCGAAAGAAAAGTGTCCGACTCAAATTAAATACAATTAAGAGCGAATTTGCTGGTAGGAATGTACTTCTTGTCGACGATTCTATCGTTCGTGGTACAACAGCTCGTGAGATCGTACAAATGGCACGTGACGCTGGAGCAAAGAATGTTTATTTTTGTAGTGCTGCACCACCGATTCGATATCCAAATATTTACGGTATTGATATTCCAACGAGGAAAGAATTGGTTGCCTACGAGCGGAATGAGAAGCAAGTTGCTGAACATATTGGGTGCGACTGGGTTGTTTATCAGGATCTTGAGGATCTTGTTACTTCTGTCGCCTCTTGTTCTGACCCAGATCTCCCGTTGACTGGTAGGTTTACATCATTATATATCATTTTCTGTTCTGTTTTTAACATATTTTCCTAGAATTCGAAACGAGTTGCTTCAGCGGAACCTATGTAACAGGTGAGAAAATAGGTGACTCTTATTTTGAAAAGCTCCATAACTTGAGGAACGACAGTGCTAAGACAACAAGACGGCAATCATCTCTTAGTGCGTCAATGTCAAATGTCAGACCCCAGTCATCCACTGATGGTTGTGAAAGCGTTTCAAATGATAAGAGAAAATCAACAAATTCTACAAATGGAGGATCATGCGAAGGAATTTCTTCATCTCAGTAAGCAGAAGGAGGAATGGGGTAATGCTCAAAACAGGACAATGTTCATTCACGTTTAGAAGCCCCTTTCTAGGAAATAACTGACAAAAAATCACTTGTCACGATAGTATTCATTTAAACATTTTTCACTTCTCAAAGATTTGTTAGCCAAAAAAACTTGGAAATTGATTGAATCTTTATTGTCCAACTTATGCATTTGCAAGAACACACTTGCAGAGCGTACTTGTTTAATTTACTCGTCGTTCGATTGTTATTGAAATGCATCTACTATAACTACAACTTGTTCGTGTTTATCGGGAAATTGAAGTTGTCCTAGGGATGAGTCATACGTATCAGAGAAGTAATGACGTAAAGGAAAAGCTAATGTTCCCACGGAAAAATTTGCGATGATCTCTAACAAAGCTGATTGTTAACATGCTACACTGGAAGTAACTTTATTAATTATCCAATATTCATTGTGGAGACATTTCAGTCATAGGTTGCGGGATATCATCACTGTTAACTTTTGAACCGTTTGCAGATGGTAGCATAGAAGAGTCATCAATACCACCACCGAAGTTGTCTAATTCCACTTCAAACGATTCTCCGTCATTCATACGAACTATCTTTACATAGTTTTTACAGGGTGAAAGATCGACAACAACATCATCCTCATCAGACAAAAAGCTATTGACGATGGCTTCACTAACTGTGTCTTCAAAGTATTTTTGAACCGCCCTTCGCATTGGACGAGCACCATATTGGCTATTCGAACCCCCTTCAAGCACAATATGATTCAACAACGGTGTCGCGACAGTGAACTTTAGTTTTCTGTCACGTCCGGCTCTTTCTTTTGACTCGCTCAAAAGCAAATTTGCAATATTAGTAAGTGCTTCCTTTGTCAATGGTTCAAAGACAATTATATCATCAAGCCTGTTCAAAATCTCAGGACGTATTATCGATTGTAATTCTTCTTTAACCACACGGACCATTTCTGCGTACATTTCGGAGTTTAGCACTCTCCATGACGACTGCTGATTAGTTTTGCTAGAATCTTGTTCAATTTTTTTCGCCTGATCGTCAACCTGACTAAAGATGCCCTTCAAAAACTTCTCATCATCTAGCGAACCACCCAAATCGAGGGCTTCCCAAATTTCACTCAGAAACCCTGCAATTTTTGGGTTACTACTCATGTCAGCAGGTGTATTATATGTGGATTGAATAAGAGTGAGAAGCTCTTTGTCTTTCATTGCCTCTTGAATAACGGCTAACGCTTTGGGGTTCGACCGTACTTTCTTCATAATCTCATCTTGAGAGATGGCTTCATCCTGTTGGACGTCACTCGGACTTGAAGTTTGTATCAAACTCGAGGTTGGTTCAGAATTCGATGCATCGGGATGATTCTTCGACACTTCTAAAATACGTTTGCTTCCAGCATTACTTGTTAGTACAACTATCGCATCTCTGAAATAAACAGTTCGTCCTTTTCCGTCAGTCAAAATACCATCTTCCATTATCTGAAGAAGAGTGTTCCATACATCAGGATGCGCCTTCTCGAATTCATCTAGCAACACAATAGAATGAGGATTCTTTCTTACGGCGTTTGTAAGCACGCCTCCTGCTTCATAACCGATATATCCAGGTGGCGGACCAATTAGTTTGCTTACAGTATGGCTTTCCATGAACTCAGACATGTCCAGACGAATTAGATCTGATTTGCTTGTAAAATATGATTTCGCAAGTTGCTTGCAAATTTCAGTCTTTCCAGTCCCTGTGGGACCAGCAAACATAAAACAACCAACAGGTCGATTGGAATCTCTCATTCCAGCATGATATCTCTTCAAGCACTTTACAATCGACTTCACCGCAGCAGGTTGTCCCACTACTCGGTCTTGTAGAATGTTTTGCAATTCAAGTACACGCGTAGAAGAATCACTTTGTAGACCAGAAACAGGTACACTCGAAATTTCCGATATTACTGTTAATACGTCTTTTTCCGTTACGATTTCTTCCCGTCTGCTGGAAGCAAGAGCTCCAGCTTCATCGATTACATCCAAGGCTTTGTCAGGCATGAACCGGTCCTTAATATATCTTTCACTCAAAGAAACAGCTAGTTGAAGACACTCATCCGAGTATTTAACTTCAAAGTGCTTCTCATAACTCGGTAAAAGAGTTTTTACGATTTCTAAAGATTGTTCCAAAGATGGCTCTTTTACCATAAGTGGTTGCAACCTACGTTCAAGGGCCGCGTCCGATTCTATATATTGCCTGTATTCACTAATAGTTGTTGCACCTATTAATTGCAGCTGACCACGAGATAACGCAGGTTTTAAAACATTCGCTGCGTCCATCCCACCGTCTGCCTTACCTGCACCAATCAGCAAGTGAATTTCATCCATAAATAAAATTGTGGGCGGGGCTTTCTCATCCATCACTTCTTCCAAGATGGACTGGACTCGCTCTTCAAATTCTCCTCTGTATTTCGTACCTGCAACTAAATTTGCAAGCTCGATGCTAATAATTCGGTATCCTCTCAACCTTTTCGGACAAATCTGTGCTAATTTTTCTAACCGAGCATAATCATCGTCACTGATGTCCTCGTAGTATTGCTCTAATTCCTGCGGATTTGCCAACAAGTCCGCAGCACTCACAATTTGTGCAATTCCTTCTGCAATAGCTGTTTTTCCAACTCCAGGCTCTCCAACTAGGCAAGGATTGTTCTTTCGTCGGCGTGTCAAAGTTCTCAGCGCTTGATTTATCTCTTTGTCACGGCCGTAGACATGATCTAACTTCTGTTGCTTTGCCAAATCAGTCAAATCGACACCGATTTCTTCCAAGGTAGGAGTGCTACTCAAACCCTCACCCGTTGCCAATTCTAGTCTACTCCCAGATCCGAATTGCTCCAAGTTCGCAATCAGTCTCTTGCGAAAAGTGGTTGGGCTGAATTCCTTATCCAGAGACATAAGATTTACCATTTTCATCACATCCTCATCAGCAGGTTCACCAAGCAAAGTCAATAAGACATGCTCACTATTTATAGTTTCACTGTTAAGTTTCGCAGCTTCTTCAGAAGCCTTGCTCAATCTTTTGCGAAGACTTTGACTAAATGGCAAATCCGCATCTCGAGCCTTGCTCTGTAAGTTAAATAATTTCGCCATGTTGTTGCCCGAAGATGCACTATCTCCACCGTCTTCAGACTTTTTGAGAGTACTGAGTGCATTTCGAGCCAGACGCAAATTTAACCCATACTCCTTCAAAGTCCGTCTCGCCCCCTCCGGACGATCAATCAAACCCAAGAATGCCACCTCAGGGCCAACTTCGCTCATTTCATACTTCGGTGCCTCATTTTGAGCCGACACAAGTGCTCCAATGCATTCTTCAGACATACGGTCGAAAATAAAGCATCTTGTCACCGACTCTTTCGCACCTAATTTGAATGCTGCGTGCGTAAATCCATGGATAAGGCCTCCGAGCCACAGAGAAGGCAGTATTCCTATCAAGAGAATTCTAAATTGACGTGTGTTCGTGCTAGTACAAACCATCGCATCCAATACACAACCTCCAAACTTGATGGACGATTTGAAATCGTAATGATTCTCTTCTGAACTCTCGAGTCAAATCTTTGCACCCTTGAACAACGACAAGGTTCAGTGTTTCGACCTCTGGTGTAAGAAATGTGTAGTTTGTAAGATCGTAGGATTACTCACAATAAGTTCGATGAGGTGTGTGTAGGATTTCGCTCCATTAACTGAGTCATGCATCATTTGTATAAAATTAGCCTCAAACGAATTCTAAAAAACTTTCTACTTTCCAGTGATAGAAAAGGAAATAAAATGGTTGTAAGTTGCAAGCCCTGTGAGATGCTTGAACCAATATCGGTATTTATACCTTTTGTGGTATCGACGGACAGTTTGTACTCTGTACCACATAGTTATAATTTTGTTCATCACTGGTTCTGAAGAAGAGGATTATGAACAGTTATTATATGAGTGCGCCAGTCAACGTACAATTCTACGAGAATTCTGTAAATCTTTTGTGATATTCGGGGTGCCTAAAAAAGTTGCAATGATGTACCCAAAACACAGATTGAGGAATCATCAACATCAAGGATCTACATCATCAAGTAATAATTATGGAGCGACGAAATTGTATCATTGGCACCCTCTTCTTATCAGCATTCCCTCTATACGGTATTGGTAGCAATCTGTTGGTGGAATCCAGTTCCTCCTCCTCCAACTATGTTTCTTTCATTGGATTGGTTTTAGTGATGGCTAATTCACTTGTGGTCTTTACTATTGGACGAATGCTAAAAGTCATTGCGATCCGCTATAATGAGGTTGCTGCAAATATATATTACATAGCCAGATGTTTGGAAGCCTTACTTTTGGCAATCAATGCGTTCGTGATATACGAACAGTGCAACGGTAAATATACAAGTTCAGGGAAAGAAAATTCTGTTTGTATTGATTCTGTGAGAAGCAACCATTACTTGTACAATTACGCAATGATTGGACTTGGATTCGGAAGTCTCCCTATTCTTAATATCTTTAGGAGCGTACGAATAATGCCATCATGGCTAGCCGTGTTAGGTCTCATCGGATACTCTTTTGTTATTGTTGGCACTGTATTGGATTCTTTGCAAATTGTGGGGAAACCTGAACATGTTGTGGAGTTAATGATCCCAGGAGCGCTCTTTGAGATTTGTTTTGCGTTTTGGTTGATTATGTATGGTTTCCCTACTGCTCCATATGAAGTACTGCATGAAGAGGCAAGGGAAGAGAATAAATGAATAATGGGAAGACATTTTCACAGATATTGATAACTTGATAACTCACCTTAAAAGACTTTCGGACGTTTTTAGAGTCCATGCATGACTAGCATATTGTCGGATAAGATGCATCCAGACGACTACTGTAAAGTCAAATAACTGCTCAAATATGTTGGCACCTTCGATGTGAAAAATGATTAAGATGGGTGCGAGAAACAAACTATTTGTCGAGAGCAAAAACTCCACTTGAATACAATCGAAGAAGTTTGTGTCCGATTCGTGTTAGTTTCATTTCCAAGCACGGTCGCTCCCTAACGTTTCAACAAAGATTCAATGCTGTTCGAACTGGAGGGAGAAGAAGAAGCTTCCACAAGTTTATAATGCTAGTCGCTAAGCTGGGTGATATGATTACGGAGAATGAGATGGCGACAAGAAGTTCAACTTGAAAGTATTTTTCCAATGAAATGGCAACCGAGGTGTGTTTAGTTGATGCACAAGCCAAATTGATGGAAAGTGAAGGCTTGGAAGTTGGAAGTTTAACATTTAAACGCGGGCTTGTGAGTTGGAAGTTTAACATTTAAACGCTGAATCAGTTACATTTCCCACATTGATGATAAAGTCTAATTCTGATATCGTTATTACAAATTTAATATGTCCCAGTTAATTGATTGTAGGAAGCCAGTGTTAGCTGAGCTCACCTGCATGCATTTCGAGAAAAATAGTGTTAAGTTCTGAATAGTCTTTACTGCTTGACAAAATCCAGATGGACGATTAATATCTACTCTTGTACCATCGTAACATAAACTGCATATCGTACTTTCAATAAAACGCGTAGTGAGTTGTGAAGCGAGAGCCGATTACCTCCCCAGTAAACAGGTAATAACTCGTACCTCCTCTACAAACACACTGTACTTTTATTCTTGGTTCAATAGTAGTACTAACAAAAAGTATAAATACGGTAAAAGCATACAGTTCATAAAAAAATACACACTGTATACGATTTACCTACATGTACCAGTAAATCCATTCGTGCAGGGCTAGCTCATATTGCTCTTTGTTTAGCTTCCCACACTCTCCAGACTCCAGACTCCAGAGAGAGAGAGAGGAGGGAGAGAGCATAAGCTGCACGCTGCTTGGCTGCACGCTGCACGGAAACACGGCATCCTTTCTTGCTCCTTGCACATCAAAAGATTCCAAATTCCAAATTCCTCTTTCTCGAAAATCGAGAAGCGACGCAAGCACATTATATTACTTGAAGTGGCTTTCCAAACATCACCAACATTGGGATTTTCACTTTCAGAGAATAGAAAGGTGTGAGATCTATCTCAATAAATACAGCGAAGGAACTAGCTTATTCTTCTGAACATTTACGAAAAAAATAGAATTATCCTTCTACCTTTCCTTCCTTTTAAAATAGGAATTCATCAATTATGTTCTCAACTTCATTACTTCTATTTCTCTCTCCGATCAAATGTTTGGCATTTACGTCGCCATTGAGTCAAGAGCTGCCTTATGTCCTTCACCATAAAATTCGTCAAAGAGATACTCGCGTGTTCAATTGGTTTCAAGGGATTTCGGATGCTTTTAAGAATGATGAAGGGTTGAGCGATGATGTATCTGATGGTCAGGTCGATTACGATGGATTTGATGGTGATAATAGTGAGCAAGTGAGGAGGCGGTCGTCAGCAGTCGCATTGAAATACTTCGGGAACGCGAATAGTGGAGCGATAGGGGCTCCGATTACCGATGAGAAGATAGCCGGAACTCAATGTGAGCTGAAATTGTATCTTACAGGAGTTCCAGATAAGGATCCTAACAATAACTTGTATGGATCAAAGGTTAATATTTCATCTCGAAAAGATTCACGAGTTGGTGTCGGAGTTAATATACCAGATGAACCTACAGTAATTGTTCAAATTGGATTTCTCGAAAATGGTGTGTGCGAGGTTCTAAATGACAGTCCATTTGCTGACTGTGATTCGGTTGGACAATGGCGTTTATTTGATGGTAATTTGTTACGTGTAGGGTTTCTATGCAGGGGTTATCAGCGGACGGTGGGTATTACTGGTACACTTTCCAAGGTTTTTTGGAGCGACGGGGATGAGGTAAAAACTGAAGCAAGCAGCACCTATTCCATCCCTCCTGGATTCATATACGCTGATTGTAAGGTAAAATATGGGCGGCCAGGTGAAATAATAATAGATACAAACGCGAGTGACAAATCAGACACGGTTGGTCTTTTGCGTGTAGAACAAAAAGTTGGACTTGTTGGCTCAAAAATGTTACCGTGTGGGGTTTTTGATGGGAACATGATTCAGCCTGAACTCGGTTAAATATAGAGGAAAGTTAAAGTGAAAACTATCAAACTTTTGTGAATCAATGCACTATTCTTATTACATTTGTTGGCACTGAACATTACTATTGTCATCTCCCCCATTTCCAAAATTGCTGTAACTAAAGCTCCTAAAAGAATTCCCACCGAATGCATGAGCGAAGGGATTATCGTGGTCGTGTTCAAATTCTTCGTGATCGGTGTGCATTTGTTCATCGTGATATCCATGATCGTAATTCTTTCCAAAACTTGAGGCAGAACACGGCTTAAGGTACACGCGTTCTTGTTCGTCTTCATCACTAGATGTTACTTTCTCTTTGTCTTTACCAGCCGCTTTGCGAAGAAGATATGCTAGTTGTTTGTGCTCCTCATCATTCAACCTGGAAAACGTTGATGGCAGCCGAATGTCGAATTCCACGTAAAGGTCCCCATATTTGCCTGGTCTTCCTCTCTTCGGCATACCGCAGCCCTTCACAAAACGGATGGATCCTTCTTTCTTCATCAGAGGGCTTTCTTTCGTTTCAGATGCCTCTAATACAATCGTAACAAACCTTCCATCTAAGTGCTTGATCCGTCGCTCAAAGCCGGAGATCGCTTCGTCAAGTGATATTGATAACTTAATAGCTAAATCATCACCTTTTCGCGAAAATGTTTTATGTGGACGTTGTGAAAGTATAAATATGACATCAGCGGGGACAGCATTTGGTATATGATCTATTTCACCAGGAAGAACTATTCGCTGGCCATCAAACGATCCACGATCTATATACACATGCACTTTTTTATTCCCACCGGGAAGACCTGGTTGAGCAATCGTTATATCGCGATCCAGTCCTTTATACAAATCCTCCAACGTCACCTCAAGTTGATATCGCATCGACCTTTGTCTTTGCGCTCCACTTGCCGATGACGCCGAACCATCTCGTCCACCATAAAAAAACGACCGGAATATGTCCGATGCAGCCGCTCCCCCAGGCATGTTCATATTCACACCATCTTTTCCATATCGATCGTAAACTTTTCTCTTCTCCTCATCATTCAAGCAATCATACGCTTCTCGTACAGCATCAAACTCGGTCCTATCTCCATTATTTTTGTCTGGATGACTTAACAATGCTTTCCTTCTATATGCCTTCTTAATTTGCTGTTGTGTAGCTCCACGATCGACACCTAATATTTCATAGAAACTCATGTTGCTGGATGCCAGGCAAGTTGCTTGAATTGATGCTAGGCTTACGACAGCAAACGAACATGCTCGTGTCAGATAATTGCTCCCTTGTCTTTTTTTCTTCATTCTTTTTATGAAGGGATCTTGTTGCTTTGTTTTATTTTTTAAAATGGATGAGAGTTTGTTTCTATTTTTGCATGCAATAAATATTAGTGAGATGAGCCAGAGCAGGGAGCAGGAGCAGTGGAGGGAGAGGGAGGAAAAGAAGAAAAGTACGTTGCGCACGCGGTAGCGGTGACGCTCAGACGCTCATCATTCGCATTTCGCATGCCTCAAAAAGTAAGCGAACTTTCATGACCATATCGGCTTTCGACTTCGAGTTTCGAGAGCTACCGCCCGATCCCGTAATTACTTCAACCCAAAGTTGTTTGAGACAGCAACTGAATGGAACATACGCAATATGATCCAAGGTGCATTTTCTCGATCTAACGCTGTACGGGCGATTGTGCGCAATGACATTTCTCCAGCAATGGCAAATTGGTGGAAGGTGCAAAAGAAGGATGATGGAGTGGTAAGTGGGATGGAGTATAGGCTAGATTTTGAATCAGACGTTACTGACATTATATATTATAGATTAGTAGGCATTTGTCCCCTTACGAAATTCAACCTGTGATGCCTTGGATTAAAGAATGGCCCAGCATTGCATTCAACAGAGTTACTACGACTGGAGTTTGGTGGGCGTTGTCCGCAGGCATAGTTATTGGAACGGTCGAAGCGTCAGATGCTGCTACTGAATGGGCAGAGCATGCCAACCGATCTTAGACGACAAAAGTGCTTTTGCTCTTTTGATCTTTTAATGATTTGGCATTAGTTTCAAAAATATAATGATGTTTAGTTTCTCAGTTATGATGCAAACCCTGATTTTCTTCAAAGCAAGACCATGAACGTTTAAATGTATTTTATCTTTTCACAAATTATTTGCTTTACCTGATGCAGATGAGCAAGTTACCGTGGTTGGGGATACATTAATCTGCCACGAATGTATGGTTAGAAGAAAGTACTTCTGTAATTGCAATTTACTCTGGTTCTGACCTTGTTCACATTTATGTATCTTACAAGAACCACAAACACATCCTCTACGAACAGAGGACACAAGTAAGGGACTACCCGTAGACTTTCTACACCATTCAACGAGGATGAAAAGCATGATGCATGATTGTTTTCGATAATCTACATAGTATGAGAAATTGTTGCACCTGTTGCCTCTCAAAAATTTTGAAAACGAAGTGAATCTAGATTTATATGCAGCACGAATTGTTAACAGTTGACACAACGATGATTCAACTTTTCGTAGAGGGAGGACACAGAACTAAGAACAATGAAACCCAGCTGGAATGTAGTGGAACGACTTAACAAAGAAATTGCTTTTGCAAGAAGTAGATGGAATGAATTATATTAAAACTGAAAAGAAAGACTGGCGAGATGAGATTAAATATGCTAGCATGAACCATAAAGCGACAACAAATAATGAATTATCCAAGAGAGAAAGCCAACACCTAGAAGACCAACATAACAAAACAAAACTTGATGACGACATCATATAGTAGCCATCAACAGCAAATCGGGGAATCATTTATTTTCAAGCACAAATTCCATAAACTTTTCGTTTATGCAAATGATTGAAAGGAAAGTTTCTGGCTATTGCAAGGAGATGTAGGATATCCCCATCTGTTTGTGAGAAGAATGTAAGATCGACTTTTGAAACGCATATGTAATGTTTCATACTCATTAGGATGCCACAAAAACGAGTGAATGTCTGACTTTAGAAGATTAAAGTTATGTAGTAGAGCTTTAAGTTACTATTATAATGTTTGTAAAGGGGAGAAAGTTTCGACAATCACCTGAAAAAACCTTACTCTGGGCAGTAAATGTTTACTTCTGCAATGACAACTCTACCTTTACCATGTTTCGTCATTTGTTCGACTATATTATGCCGTTAACAAAATACAATTATTCCATAACGCCCATTCACGAAAATTGGCTATTGTGCAAGCTCATTGTTCTGTGACGACAAATATGTCAAAGTTATACAAATGCTGCGTAATCTATGATGTATGAACAGTTCTATTTGTTTTTGATCGCTCTAATCATCGAAAAGAGATTAATTCAAATAGACTTTAGTAATGTTTTTGAATAGACTTCTTCATACGCAATTATTTCTCAACGTTCGAAAATGACGTACCCGTAGCTGTAGAAGTAGGTATAGAAGTAGGTATTGATTGCTTCTCCTCTTCCTCATTACTCTTCATTGTGGATAAATTCGCCACTTGTAATCGAAAACATAAAGCACTAAAGCCTTCCATTAATACCTTGCATTGATCGGCCGTTTTCGCGGTGATATCGACTGTCCTTTTCGGAAAAATCAGAGAAAAACTCTGATTTGAATTGAACAACAAAACCAAAATTCTCATTAGCATTGCATATTAATTAAAACGCTATAAGATAAATTACTCACCTTGTGGGCATTGCTTGCCTCGCACTTTGACCTCAAGAGCGCAGTTCCCGTATATTGCGTACACAACGAGTCACTAGTCCATGCATGGCGTACTTCAATGCAACTAGACAAGTTAAGCTTTGGTGGTCTCTTAGAGCTTGTGGGTTCGCCAGCTGCTGGTCTCCATGATAGAGATTTCCCATCAGGATGGACGTGTAAAATCCGAAGTCTAGATTTGCACCACCTAGAACGCCCGTGCTTCACAACAGTTATACCACTCCGTAATCTGGCAATAAAACATCTTACAACAAAGTCACTCGCATTAGTACATCCAGTTGCAGGCTTAAACGTCGGCAGAGAAAGAGACATTCTCATTGCAATTGTAGGTTGGGCTGCACTTTCTTCCCTCTGTCCCTCAGACTCCTCAATCTCAGAGTCGCCACCGATATCGCGTCTGCTTATTGCTGTTGCATCGTTCACAATCATATCACTTCCAGCGGCAGGACGGTTCAAGGTTGGTCTATCATTTTTCGGTTGCATTATCTTCTCACTATCATCAACATCGCCTTCGGGGATT
>Ga0213867_1000848_pt1 | contig 13642 bp, 9 predicted proteins | sample PICome_12_FD_160120 | JGI IMG/M metagenome (GOLD analysis project Ga0213867, IMG submission 160120) | Coastal seawater microbial communities near Pivers Island, North Carolina, United States - PICO540 | ecosystem: Environmental > Aquatic > Marine > Coastal | place: USA: North Carolina | collected... | reverse complement strand
GGCGCTTTTTGATATCCGCGATAATAGCATCCATCCCGCCATGCAGATGGCTTGCCCCGCTTACATCTATCCAGATACCTATATTATCGGTGCCTATATTATCTGTGCCGGTGGTATCAATGCCTGTAGTATCAATGCCTGTTCTGGGACTATAGCGCCATGCCCATCTAGCCAATTTTTCTAGCGTGTTGCGGGTTTGCTCTGGGGCAGATTCGCTTAGCAGAATATCCGGCACACGCGCACGCGCATCAGCCACCCCCATACCCGCTGATAACCCTGCTTTTCTAGCCGCATTAGAGAGATGGACAAGCCTGTCCGTATGCTGGCGGCGGCGATACAGCGCCACTGGCCTGTCCATATGCCAGCCTTTTTGGATACATATCTGGCGCACAGGTAAATCTGGCAGATAGATATATAGATATTCACGGCGCGGCGCACCCCGTCTATACGATTTTTCAATAGAGGCATTTCGACTATGATGGGCAAGCGGGTTTGTATCCATAACATCACCCTAGCTGGCAGCGTGATGCAGATAAGATGGCAGCTGGTTATCGCCAGAAACAGTCCCAGAAATAGGTTTATGAACCTGATGCGTAAAAGGCAGGCTGGCTTGCGGTGCGGCAGTAGTATCTTCGATAAGGCGCAGCTGGCCAGATACTGGGCAGTAGCAAATATCTGCGCTAGCTAGGCTACCTTTGCGGCTTTTTAGTAACGCAGCAGACCAGCGCGGTCGCCAATCCAAGCACTGGCTTTCATCTGCAGGCTTAGAGGTTATAGACCAGCCTGTTTCAAAGCCAGTACTAGGCGCAGCTGGGCCAAGCAAAAAACCCAAACTATCGCCTGCCCGTGCGGCGCGGCGCAAACGTTGTGCCCAGCGCAGCCACTGATCAGATTTGCCAGCAAGCAAGCCATATTCTGCTACTACCCCTGCTATCCCAGTAGTTTTCAATGCTTCTTCAAAAGCAGAAAGAAGGCGCGTTGGATGCGGATCATGAATGAAGATGATTTTGGCAGGATCAATCCCCATCGCCCACAGCCCTTCGGCGCATAAATGCCCATGATAGCCACTAAAACGCGGGCTACACCAGATAATCGGCGCTTGTCCTTTATTACCCGCCTCAGCAGATTGCTGTTGAGCGCGCAATAAACTTACCACAAATCCGCTAGCCGCCGCATCCCCATGCGGGGCCGTTATCAGATGTACATGGCGCTGTGCCAGACCACCAGATAAGGCCTTATCAAAACAAGGAATGTTTGTTGCGAGATAGCGCCTATCTGAACCTTGTTGGCTTGCTATCTTCTGGCGCAAACTGGCAAAGAGGTCTGCTTTTTCAGGCGTGGATATAGCCTCTTGCGCTGTAGCGGCGCTAGCCTTATCCAGACAGCTATCATATAGATAGCTATCGCCTTGATGTTTCGATGGTTTTTGCAAGCCTACTGGGTGCATTTACTATCTATCTGAGCCGAAAACACCTCTCTAGCTCAGCCTATCCTTATCTCTATTTGCGTTTATTTGTTCTTGTTTTGTTCTTTTTTAAGAGTATAAAAAATGCGCATAATGAGTCAAGTTCTGAATCTGCTTGATTCAGGCAAAAAAACCGAAGAGGTTGATCTATTTGAATAAATCGCGGTGCTTTTCAGGATCTGTCCAGGCATCCTCATCATGTCCAGAACGGTTGGAATAAAAGCTAAGCGCCATCAGACCGCAGCCGAGCACAATGGTGCCTACCGCGCCGGCTATCAAGGCTACCCAGCCATGAAAACCTAACGCGACATGCCCCATCTTTTCCCAGACATAAACACTACCAATACAGGCTCCAGCCAGCGATACAGCCGCAATAATCAGGGCAATTATATTTACCTTATAGCCCTTTTTGGGCGGATGTGTTTTTTTTGTTGCCATCAGCTTGCAAGCTCACTTTCGACCAGTTTCACCCAATAGCTTGTGCCAACGGGCAGGATAGAATCATTAAAATCATAGCCGGTATTATGCAACATCCGCCCTTCTTGTGCGGGGCCGGCACCTAGCCAAATATAAGCGCCCTTGCGGGCTTCCAACATAAAGGCAAAATCTTCTGCTGCCATAGAAGGGGGCATATCCATATGCACCTTTTCTGCCCCCACAATATCGCTGGCAATCGCAGCCGCGCGATTTGCCTCTATTTTATGATTAATGGTTGGCGGATAGCCTGCACGCCAGTCAATCTCTGCCTCACAGCCATGTGCCGTCGCAAGCGCATTAACAATTTTCCGTAAATTTTCTTCGGTTCGTTCGCGCGTTTCCGGCAGGATAGCACGTGCCGTTCCGCCGAGCTCTACACTATCTGGAATAACATTGAAAGCGCTGCCCCCATTTACCATCGTAATCGATACCACCGCACTATCAACTGGATTGGTTTGCCGCGCGACAATAGATTGTAAAGACTGGATAATCGCTGCAGAAGCCAGTACGGGATCAACAGATTGATGCGGCATCGCAGCATGGCTACCACAGCCCCGGATAGCGATATGGAAATGGTCAGCACTGGCCATACAAGCGCCTCTGGAGACCGCGATATGCCCTTCTTCTAGGCCCGGCCAATTATGCATACCCCAAACACTATCTGCATCAAATTTATCAAACAGCCCTTCATCCATCATCGTCTTAGCCCCTGCCCCACCTTCTTCGGCAGGTTGGAAATAAAAATAGACTGTACCGTCAAACTGGCGGGTTTCAGACAGATATCGTGCCGCACCCAACAGCATCGCCATATGTCCATCATGTCCACATGCATGCATCCGTCCTGCGCTGGTGGATTTGTAGTCAAATGCATTTGCTTCTGGCATTGGCAGCGCGTCCATATCTGCACGCAAGGCTATTTTCCTGCCCGTATCTTCACGCCCCTTTAACACACCAACTACCCCAGTTTTAGCAAGGCCGCGATGCACCTCGATACCAAAACTAGCGAGCTTTTCAGCAATAAAATCAGATGTCCAGACTTCCTCATAGCCTAATTCGGGATGCGCATGCAGCGTCTGCCGCCACGCCGTCATTTCCCCATGAAAATCAGCAATTCGGTTAATGATAGCCATCTTCATTCCTTTAACGCATAAAGCCTATATAACGGCCTGTTTAATTAAATCGTAAAAGGCCTCTTCTAAGTATATCACCCTTGATAAGATAGGCCAGCAACAAGCAGATGTCGACCAAACACCAAGTGAAGTCGAAAGCAAGACAGGTTTTTTCACCCTATGAGGTGATGCTATCTTGGACAGAGTTTCGAAAATCGTTAGGTTAACATGTAGGAAACTGGCCCGTTATAAGCTAGCCCGTTATAGGATAGCCCGTTATAGGCCAGCCCGTTATAGGCCAGCCCGTCATAGTATAGGGCTGGTGAAGTAGAATAGAGAGACGAAGATGGCAGAATCAAATATCGATAGAGGCGTGCGCGCCTTGCGTGATAGGAAAAAACACTATTCGATATTTTCACTGGCGCGTCAGGCTAGAAATTATCATCAAGGCTGGCAACAAGCATGGCGGCATGCAGAACCTAAGGCAGAATATGATGCGATAATTATTGGTGGCGGCGGACATGGCCTTGCTACCGCCTATTATTTAGCCTCAGTGCATAATATGACCAATATAGCCGTTATTGAAAAAGGCTGGCTAGGCGGCGGTAATACGGGCCGGAACACCACGATTATTCGTTCTAACTATCTGTGGGATGAAAGTGCCTCTATCTATGAGCATGCAATGAAATTATGGGAGGGGTTGGCGCAAGACCTGAACTTTAACATCATGTTCAGCCAGCGCGGCGTTCTGACCATTGCCCATTCCGAACATGAGCTAAAAGAAATGTCACGGCGGGTGCATGCTATCCGCCTGAACGGTATCGATTCCGATATTCTGTCCCCAGAAGAAATCAAAAAATTTGTTCCCATTATGAATATGGATCAAAATATCCGCTATCCGGTGATGGGCGGTTTTCTGCAAAAACGGGGCGGAACAGCGCGTCATGATGCGGTGGCATGGGGCTATGCCAGAGCCGCTGATGATATGGGCGTGGATATTATCCAAAATTGTGAAGTGACTGGCCTGCGCAGGCAAGGACGGCGCATTGTCGGTGTTGAAACCACAAAGGGGCTGATAAAAAGCCGCAAAGTTGGCTGTGTGGTTGCAGGGCATTCCTCGATACTTGCCGATATGGCTGGTATTCGAATGCCGATTGCCAGCCGCCCCTTACAGGCGCTGGTGTCAGAGCCTATAAAACCGATTTTGGATACGGTTATCATGTCTAACGCTGTGCATATGTATATCAGCCAATCTGACAAGGGCGAGATGGTGCTGGGGGCAGGCGTAGACAAATATAACTCTTATGCCCAGCGCGGCTCCTTTCCAGTGCCAGAACATATGCTAGCTGCTGCGGTAGAGCTATTCCCAGTTTTATCGCGTTTGCGTATGTTACGCCATTGGGGCGGCATTGTTGACACGTGCCCAGATGCCTCACCCATTATATCGCGCACCGATATTGATGGCTTATATTTCAATTGCGGTTGGGGGACTGGCGGCTTTAAAGCCACGCCGGGTTCAGGCCATGTATTTGCTGACCTCATCGCCAATGACCGGCCTAATGACATTGCAGCCCCTTATGCATTGAGCCGTTTTGAGACAGGTTTACTGATTGATGAGCATGGTGCAGCAGGGGTAGCCCATTAGCCCTTTATAGATGAGAGGCAGAATTTAGATTATTCTTTGAGAGTTTAAAAAAAGATGCTGGAAATTAAATGCCCTTATTGCGGGTTAAGAGATGAAGAAGAATTTGGCTGCGGCGGCGAGGCGCATATTGCAAGGCCGCTAGCCGATAATCCAATTAGCGACAAGGATTTCGCTGATTATTTGTTCTACCGCGATAATCCAAAAGGCCTGTTCCTAGAGCGCTGGCGCCATAGTGCCGGATGCCGCAGATGGTTTAATGTCGCACGCGATACGGTCAGCCACCAGATTCTGGAGGTGTATCCGATGGGCGCGAAACCCTCTACTAAGGCTGGACGGGCTGCCTATGAGGCAAGCTGGCGCCGCCAAAGCCCAGCCGAAGCAGCCGCCAGAAATATCCCGCAAAAGACACGCAAAACATCCACATCAAAAAGGTAAGTACGGGGATGGCAAGAAAGACAAATATCCGAGCAAACCGCAATAGCCACCAAGCGGTATCTATTGATAGCCATGCGCCTATAAGCTTTACCTTTGATGGCCGCACCTATCAGGGGTGCCGCGGCGATACGCTGGCCTCTGCCTTGCTGGCAAATAATGTCCATTTAACCGGACGGTCATTTAAATATCACCGTCCACGCGGCATTATGGCTGCTGGCGCTGAAGAGCCCAACGCGCTGGTGGGTATTGGCGTAGGCGGGCGCATTGAGCCAAACATAAAAGCGACACAAATAGAATTATATGATGGGTTGGTCGCCGTTTCACAAAATCGCTTTCCATCTCTAAAGCTGGATATGGGTGAAATTAATTCTGTCTTTTCGCGCTTTTTCCCAGCTGGCTTTTATTACAAAACCTTTATGTGGCCAGCTAGCTTCTGGATGGGTTATGAGCATATCATTCGCCGCGCTGCCGGACTTGGCAAGGCTAGCGACACACATCAAGACCCCGACAGATATGAAAAACGCCATGCCCATTTCGATATTGTTGTGGTTGGTGGCGGCCTGGCTGGGCTGAACGCAGCCTTGCAAGCGGCCAATAGCGGCCAGCGGGTTTTGCTAGCGGAAGATCAGCACCAATGCGGTGGCTGGCTGCGGTCATGTGATGACATAGCTATCGATGGTATGGCGGGGCATGAATGGGCAGATAAAACCGCCCTGCATCTTGCCGAAATGGAAAATGTGACCTTACTGCCACGCACAACCTGTTTTGGCTATGGCGATCATAATTTTCTGACCCTTGCAGAGCGGGTAACAGATCACCTAGCCGAAAAACCTGCGCATCTGCCACGTATGCGCCTATGGAAGGTGCGCGCGCGCCAAGTAATATTAGCGACAGGGGCAATAGAACGGCCACTGGTTTTTGCTGGTAATGACTTGCCGGGGGTGATGCTTGCATCTGCTGCACAAACCTATCTTAATCAATATGGCGTTCTTGCTGGCGGACGCGGGATATTAACAACCAATAATGATGCGGCATGGCATAGCGCGTTTGCCCTGCATGAAGCGGGGTGTCTTATTACCGCGATTGTGGATACACGGGAAAACCCCGCACCTGCTGTTTTAAAACAGGCTGCGGCACTTGGTATTCAAACCCGCCTTGGGGCTGGCATAATTGCTGCGCATGGGCGTTTGCATATTGCACGGGTGGAAATCGCGCCCTTGACAAAGGCAGGGGATGCGCTGGCAGGTGAAGCAGAGCATTTCGATTGCGATCTGGTGCTGATGTCAGGCGGTATGAACCCGGTTGTGCATCTGCATTCACAAAGTCGCGGCAAGCTAAAATGGGATGAGCGCACCTATTGCTTCCGCCCCTCCACCTCTCATGAAGCTACGCAATCCGTTGGTGCGTGTAATGGCAGTTTTGAGCCATCGCCCGGCATCAAAGAGGCAAGCGCTGCAGCCCTAAAGGCGATTAAGGCAAATGGCGGCGCGGCAGAAGCGCTAGATTTGCCAGATATTATCGCTAGAAAAATTAACTACACGCCAATGCCGATTTGGCAAATTCCAAGCGGCCTACCTGCTGGTCAGGGCGGCAAGGCATTTGTTGATTTTCAGAATGACGTCACGGCTAGCGATATTCAACTTGCGGTACGCGAGGGCTATCATTCGGTTGAGCATGTAAAACGCTATACGACAACGGGCATGGCCACCGATCAGGGCAAAACATCCAACATCAACGCGCTAGGCATTTTAGCACGCGAGCGCAATGCAGAAATCCCTGCCGTTGGCACAACTACTTTTCGTATGCCCTATACACCAACCTCTATTGGTATGATTGCTGGGCGCGACATTGGCGGATTATTTGACCCCGTGCGCGTCACGCCTATGGATAAATGGCACCGTGAGGCTGGCGCGAAGTTTGAGCATGTTGGCCAATGGATGCGGGCATGGTACTACCCACAAAAAGGGGAAAGCATGGAAGAGGCTGTGCACCGTGAGGTACGTGCTGCACGGCAAACAGCAGGGCTTCTAGATGCCTCAACCTTGGGCAAAATCGATATTAAAGGCCCAGATGCTGCTGAATTCCTAAACCGTATCTATACTAATAGCTGGCTAAAGCTTGGGGTAGGAAACTGCCGATATGGGCTGATGTGTAAAGATGATGGGATGGTCATGGATGATGGGGTGACCACCAGACTAGCTGACGATCATTTTCATATGACGACAACCACAGGCGGCGCGGTTGGTGTTTTAGATTGGCTGGAAGAATGGCAGCAAACTGAATGGCCAGAGCTAAAAGTCTATCTCACTTCCGTCACTGAACAATGGGCAGTAGCTACTTTATCTGGGCCAGCAGCACAGGAAATTCTGAACGCCGCAGGGACAGATATTCCTTTAAATAATGAAGGGTTCAGGTTTATGTCTATGCGCGAAGGTCATGTTTCTGGCCTGCCTGCGCGGATTTACCGCATCTCATTCACGGGTGAGCTTTCCTATGAAATTAATGTGCCTGCCAGATATGGTATGGCGTTATGGACTACCTTGATGCGTGCGGGCAAAACATTTGGCATTACCCCTTATGGCACCGAAGCGATGCATGTGTTGCGGGGGGAAAAAGGCTTTATCATTGTAGGTCAGGAAACAGATGGCACCGTAACCCCGCACGACCTAGGCATGAGCTGGATAGTATCAGATAAAAAGCCTGACTTTATCGGCAAACGGGCGCTTGCACGTCAGGCTATGCAAGCAAACGATCGAAAACAATTAGTTGGCCTTAAAACCAAAGATCCAAAACAGGTTATTCCAGAAGGTGCGCACGCAACGCTAGACCCGGACCAACCCCCACCTGTTGATATGCTGGGACATGTAACCTCCTCTTACTTCAGCCCTAACCTTGGTCATTCTGTTGCTATGGCATTATTACGCGCCGGGCATACACGGATGGGGCAAACAGTTTATTTCCCAATGCTGGATGGCAGCCCGCCAATTGAAGCCACTATCACGGATACCCGCTTTTATGACCCAAAAGGAGAGCGTCTGAATGGCTAGCTCTAATTCTGACAACACCTCGAACGGCGCGCCAGATGCGCAAACCCCGCAAGCCTCTGCCTTGCCAGAAATTCTGCCTAATCCCGAAGGGGGCGCCGCAGGGATAAGTATCGCAAAAGTCGCTGGCAGGACGCTTATTAATCTGCGGTGCGAAGATACCATCAAAGCTAAACTGGAAGCCTTGTTCGGCACGCCCCTGCCTGCCGAGCCTAACAAGGTTGCCTCTATGGGCACACGCCGCGCGATTTGGCTTGGCCCGGATGAAACCTTGTTAATGATCGAAGAAGAGCAGGAAGCAGAATTTATGCTTAACCTGAAAGCCCTGCTAGGGACGGCCCATTATGCGGCAACACCTGTTTCAGATGCGATAAAAATCTTTCGACTTGGCGGGACACGCCGGCTAGATGTACTGGCAAAAGGGTGCGCACTAGATTTACATCCCGCCAGCTTTAAACAAGGGGATTGCGCCCAATCTATGCTCGCACATGCCGCGATAACATTAGCGGCGGACACGCCAGATAGCCTGCTGCTATTCTGCCGCACCAGCTATTCAGACTATGTTACCAGCTGGCTAAAAGATGCAGCTGTTGAATATGGCTATATTTTGCTGGATAACGCCTAATAATCGCTATCTGGCAGCACCGCCATACGGTTTTCGATATATTCACGCAAAGCAGCATCAATTTCTGGATCTAAATCGGGAGCTTGATATTCTGCCAGCATCTGGGTGGCACGGGCTCTGGCGCGTTGCTCACTATCTACCTGCCCTTCACTATCCCACTGCTCAAAGGTGGTGTTATCTGCCAGCGAAGAGCGCCAAAAAGCTGTTTCAAAATTTGCCTGTGTGTGGGCGCTGCCCAAGAAATGCTGACCGGGCCCAGTTTCACGCAAGGCCTCAAGCGCCAATCCATTTTCAGAGATATCAATGCCGGCTGCCATACTGTCCATCATGGTTAGCTGATCCGCATCTAGCAGTAATTTTGCGTAATCTGCAACCAGCCCGCCTTCCATCCATCCAGCAGAATGTAGGGCAAAGTTTACCCCGCCTAGCACGGTTGGCAACAGCGTATGGGCACTTTCGTAAGCCGCTTGCGCATCTGCTGTTTTAGAAGCGGTAAAGGAACCACCTGAGCGGAACGGCACATTTAACCGGCGTGCCAGTTTTGCCGCTGCATATAACACTTTCGCAGGTTCTGGTGTGCCAAAGGTGGGGGCACCTGTCTGCATAGAAATCGAGCTAGCAAAACTGCCAAATATTACCGGCGCACCCGGTTTTACAGCCTGCGAGAACGCAATTCCGCTCATCGCTTCTGCCAGCACTTGGGTAAGCGTGCCAGCAACAGAGACAGGAGACATCGCCCCAGATAAAATAAAGGGCGATAGGATACATGCTTGACCAGCACGCGCATAAACCTTCAGCGCACCCAACATCGTATCGTCCCATGTCATCGGCGAGTTGGCATTAATCAGCGAAACCATTACACAATTCTGGTTCACGAAATCGTCACCAAACAGAATTTTTGACATTGCAACGCAGTCTTCAGCACGTTCTGGCGCCGTAACAGACCCCATATAGGGCTTATCAGAATAGCGCATATGCGCATAAGTCATTTCCAAATGCCGCTTAGTAACGGGCAAATCAACAGGCTCGCACACTGTGCCGCCAGAATGATGCAAACCCGGCAGCATATAGATTAATTTCACAAAATTATTGAAGTCATTCATTTCAGCATAGCGGCGCTTACCCTCTAGATCGCGCACAAAAGGTGGGCCATAAACAGGGGCAAATACAGTATTATTGCCGCCTATTACGACCGAGCGATCGCGGTTGCGTGCATATTGCGTAAATTCAGAGGGCGCTGTCTTGCACAGCTCTCTTGCAAGGCCACGCGGAAAATGTACACGCTCGCCATCAATATCGCATCCCTTATCTTTTAGGATTGCCAGCGCTTCTGCATCATCCCGAAATTCGATACCAATTTCCTCAAGCACAGTCTCCGCATTATGTTCAATAAGCTCACAAGCTTCATCGCTCAGCATATCCACAGGCGCAATGCCGCGCACTAAATAGGGCGAAGACGCAGCTGAACTTGCTTCTCTGGCACTGCGCCGTGCATCACGTCCGCCGCCTCGCCGACCTCGCTTTTGAGGATTAATATCATCCATCTTTTTCTTCCCTATCGGTAAGCACCTGCCAAATTGCAGGTCGTTAACAGCTAGCACCAAAAACCAAAATCAAAATAGTTTAGGCGCGGAGCTTTTCATTAGCCGGATCAAACGGGCTTTCTTCTATCACAACCGCATCATATCGCTGACCCAGAATATCTATCTCAAGACAAGTGCCAATGGCGGCCAAATCTGGCGCCAGCATGGCGAGTGCCAAGGATTTTTTGACGCGGTAGCCATAACCGCCAGAGGTTGCCCGCCCTACCAGCTTGCCATCACTGTAAATAGGATTGCCGCCAAGCGCATCTGCATCCTCTATGCCCTTCACCTCAAGGGTAACAAAGCTATTACTGAAGCCTTTTTCCTGCCAAGCAGCCAAACCATCGCGCCCGATAAAATCTTCTTTTTGCATCTGCACAAACCGGTGCAAGCCAGATTCAAAGGCGGCATATTCAATGCTCATCTCTGTGCCGACCATGCGATAGGATTTTTCCAGCCGCATAGCATCCATAGCCCGAATTCCAAATGGCTTTAGCCCAAACGCTGCACCTGCCTTAAACAGCGCATCAAAAATATGGTTTTGATATTCAATGGGGTGATGTAGCTCCCAGCCTAACTCACCAACAAAATTAACACGCAAAGCCAAAGCTGGTGCTAAGCCGACATCAATTTGCTGGCCAGATAGCCAAGGGAAGGCCGCATTTGAGAGATCGGTTAAGGTTAATTTCTGCAACAAATCTCTGGATTTTGGCCCTGCCAGAACCAGAACCCCCATCGAATTGGTCAAATTGGTATAGGTTACGGAACGGTCATCTGGCATGTGTTTTTTTAACCAGTCATGGTCAAGGCGCTGGGCTGCCCCAGCAGAGACAATATAAAAACTGTCTTCAGCCTCACGCATAATGGTGAACTCTGAATGCACCCCTCCACGCGGGGCCAGCGCATGGGCTAATATCACGCGGCCCACCTTGCGCGGCAATTTATTGGCGATCAGATTTTCTAAAAACGCTTCTGCGCCCGGACCTTCAATGCGGCATTTTGCAAAGGCAGACATATCTAATAGCCCGCAATTTTCAGTGACATTCTTCACTTCATTACCGACATGTTCAAACCAGTTAGAGCGCCTAAAAGACCAATGATCTTCTGCATCCACCCCTTCGGGGGCAAACCAGTTCGCCCGTTCCCAGCCAAATTTATGACCAAAAACAGCGCCCATATCTTTTAGCCTGTCATAGCAAGGGGTGGTGCGTAGGGGGCGTGCAGCTTCTCTTTCCTCGTCTGGATAATGCACGGTAAAGACATTTGCATAAGCTTCTTCATTCTTTTCTTTTAAGTAACTTTTGGTGGCGTAATCGCCAAAGCGGCGCGGATCGACCCCGTTCATATCAATGGTGGGCTCGCCCTCAACCATCCATTCTGCCAACTGCCAGCCTGCACCACCAGCAGCCGTAATACCAAAACTATGCCCCTCATTCAGCCAAAAATTGGGCAAGTCCCAAGCAGGCCCTACAATTGGGCTACCATCTGGGGTATAGGCAATAGCGCCATTATAGACTTTCTTCACGCCAACCTCGCCAAAAGCAGGCACCCGTGCAATGGCAGATTCAATATGCGGCATCAACCGTTCTAGATCTTCTTGAAATAGCTCATATTCGCTATCATCATCTGGCCCATCAAAATAACAAACCGGCGCACCAACTTCGTAAGGTCCAAGAATAAGCCCGCCATTTTCCTCACGCATATACCAAGAGCCATCACTTTCACGCAAAACGCCCATTTCCGGCAACCCTTTCGCCTGACGTTCACGAATAGCGGGATGCGGTTCGGTAACAATATATTGATGCTCAACTGGAATGACAGGGATATCTAGCCCAACCATAGCCCCCGTACGGCGGGCAAAATTTCCAGTAGCTGACACTACATGCTCACAGCTAATCTCGCCCTTATCGGTTGTCACCTTCCATTCACCAGAGGGTGTGCGCGAAATCTCGCTAACAACTGTATTACGATAAATTTCAGCGCCTCTATCACGCGCACCTTTTGCCAGCGCTTGAGTCAAATCAGCGGGCTGTATATAGCCATCATCGGGATGGCGTATTGCCCCTACAAGCCCATCTTTGACTGCTAATGGCCAAATATCTATCACCTCATCAGGGGTTAAGCGTTCTACATGCACACCGATGGTTTCTGCCACACCGGCATATTGCATATATTCATCCATCCGATCCCTATGCGTTGCTAGCCGGATATTGGATACTTGAGATAACCCCGGATTAAGGCCTGTTTCCTCTTGCAAACTACGATAAAGATTGACCGAATATTTATGTATCTGGCCTACCGAATAGGACATATTGAATAAAGGCAGGAGGCCAGCTGCATGCCAGGTTGACCCGCTGGTTAGCTCTTTGCGTTCAATAAGAACCACATCTGACCAGCCTTTTTTCGCCAGATGGTACAACGTGCTGACGCCAACCGCGCCTCCACCAATAATTACAACTCTTGCATGGCTCTTCATCTTTTTGCCCTTCGCATCGCTTGTTACTGAAAACGATAGAATAGAAATCTTTCAAGACCCTATTCTGACATGATGGCAATAAGAAACCCGCTTCAAAACGACCCTGTTTTGACAAATTCAGGCAAGCAAGCAAACAAGAGAGGTATTTTGGCTTCCCAAAGGTCGTCGACCACCAGCTAATACCCGCTAATGGGCACATGCTTGCTGATGTTAAGAGAGGCTCTTTTTAAGGATATAGGCGCTGTGCCTGCCAAGTGCCGGAGGCTGATTTGGTAAAGCGAAAGCGATCATGTAACCTAAATTCGCCATCTGCCCAAAATTCAATCTCATCTGGCCGAATTAGAAACCCGCCCCAATGCGGCGGCCTTGGAATATCATCGCTATAACGCGCTTCAGTCGCCGCAACCGCCGCTTGCAACTCTTGGCGACTTGCCAACGGCTTAGACTGATCAGATGCCCATGCCCCTATCCGGCTACCGCGTGGGCGGCTAGAAAAATAAGCATCGCTCTGCTCAGCTGGCACTTGCACCACCTGCCCACATACCCGTACCTGCCGGCGCAAGGATTTCCAATGCATCACGAAAGAGGCCTTACCTGTAGCCAAAAGCTCAGCAGATTTACGACTATTATAATTGGTATAAAAAACAAAGCCTTCTGGAACAACTTCTTTTAACAGCACCATGCGCACAGACGGCATACCAGCGCTGTCAACAGAGGCTATCGCCATCGCATCAGGGTCATTTATCTCGGAAGCCTTTGCCTCAGCAAACCAGCTATCAAATA
>Ga0213867_1000847_pt1 | contig 13649 bp, 17 predicted proteins | sample PICome_12_FD_160120 | JGI IMG/M metagenome (GOLD analysis project Ga0213867, IMG submission 160120) | Coastal seawater microbial communities near Pivers Island, North Carolina, United States - PICO540 | ecosystem: Environmental > Aquatic > Marine > Coastal | place: USA: North Carolina... | reverse complement strand
TTGTAAATTCAAATCTGTACTCATCCTATAAATCAAATCGAAGATGAAGTTTCATGCGTTTGCATTGGCATCACTTTTACTGTTTGCTCGTCCAAGTACGTCAGCATTTTCGACATGTTCTGTATTACGATCGAATTCCTCCTCCTGTAAATCCTCGTCCTTTGCTTTACAAATGTCTGCCACTGTAAAATCCTCATCGTCAGCTGCGACATCGGCCTATCCAACTGCACGGGGAAGTGAAGTGGATATTCGACGCATTATACCTGCAGAACGAGTCGAAGCTGTGCGGCTGAAACATATATTGTTGGCATCGGAGGATCTTGCCAAGGAGTGTTTGAATAATTTACGTGATGCGTCTGTTGGATTTGAAGAGTTGGCGTCATCGTTAAGTTCGTGTACGTTTACGAGAGATAAAGGTGGTGAGATTGGCTGGGTGAATACTTATGATGATGATCGTGGTGATGGTTTAAGCAGAGACGGTGGTGCGAGTAGTGATGCAGAGCTTTTGGAGATGGATTTTCTCGAAGAAGTGTTGCCAAAAAATGTACGCGATGCAATTTGCAGTGATAGTAATGATATTTCAGGTGGATTATTTGCACTCAAGCCGGGCGATGTTACGTTAATTGAAAGCTCGAGAGGTTATCATCTTCTGAAAGTCGAGGATGTCATGCTCGATGGTGAGCATTTACTTTGTTTTATTTTTATATTGTTGTTAAATTTTCCTACTTATATATTTCATTCGTACCGTTAAACTTCTACTTCTCGTTTAAGTTCGAAAAATGGCATTTGTACGCCAACGAAAGAATTCGTCTTATAAAGATTTTACCAACAAAAAGTACGCCATGGAGACCATGGGTTGTCAAATGAATGTAAGCGATAGTGAGCGAATCGAAGGTCAGCTCCAAAGCCTTGGTATGGTACCTGCCATTAGCGGGAAGAAGAGTGACGTGGATGTTGTCATTCTAAATACATGCAGCATTCGTGATCATGCTGAACAAAAGGTATACAGCTATATTGGACCATATGCTAAGCGAAAGCGTGAAGGCGAAGATGTGACTATTATCGTTGCAGGATGTGTTGCTCAACAGGAAGGAAAGGCTTTGCTGCGACGAGCGCCTGAGGTTGACTTGGTGATGGGACCTCAATACGCCAATAGAATAGCTGATCTCCTCGAAGATGTCCAGAATGGGAATCAGGTAGTTGCGACGGAAGCTTCGCATATTATGGAAGATAGCACCAAACCTAGACGTCAATCCAAGGTCGCGGCGTGGGTAAATGTCATTTATGGTTGTAATGAGAGGTGCACTTACTGGTAAGATCGAAAATATATAGTCACTTTCTTTTTAACCAAAACTAAGCTGTTGCTGATGTGAATAGTATTGTACCCACTACTCGAGGAGTTGAACAATCTAGACCTATCGAGTCAATTTTGCAAGAAGTTAGGGAACTCGTGAGTGAGGGTTATAAAGAGGTTACTTTACTTGGACAAAATATCGACGCATATGGTCGTGATATGACTCCAAAACGAAAATTTAGTGATTTATTAAGAAGCGTGGGTAATGTTGAAGGGCTGAAACGGCTTCGATTCGTAACATCTCATCCCAAGTACATGAGCCTAGGTGTAATCGATGCTGTGGCAGAAACACCTGCCGCTTGTTGGAATTTCCATGTTCCATTTCAGAGTGGAAACAATAAAGTATTGCATGATATGGGACGCGGCTATACCCGTGAAAAGTTTTTGAAAATTGTTGAGCGAATTCGGTCACGGTTACCGGAAGCATCAATTACGGCAGACGTAATTGTTGGCTTCCCTGGGGAAACAGAAGAAGAATTCCAAGATACTTTGTCTTTAATGAAAGAAGTCGTGTTTGATACAGTAAACACCGCTTCATATTCACCTCGTCCCAACACTCCCGCTGCAGAATGGTAAATGTTTCAACTTTTTAATTGACGTTTTTCGTGCCTCAATTTGCTAATGAAAATACCTGATAACAGGAAAAACCAATTGCCTGAAAGTATTAAAGCTGATCGACTCAAACGTATCAACGAATTAAATTTAGAGCATGCCGCCGAAAGACGGGCAAGACTTTTTGGAAGAACTGTAGAAGTCCTTGTAGAAGAAAGAAATGTAAAAGTGCCAACTCAGGTAATGGGCCGAACAACTCAAGGGTACTTGGTTTATTTTGACGGTGACATAGATGAGTTGCGTGGAGAGTTAGTCAATATAAAGATTGAAAAGTGTCAGACATATTACTTGTCGGGTACCGCTGTTTATGAGTAGAAACAGCCATAGATTTTAGCAATGCGTTATTATTCTCTCATAGGTTTGGCATTAATGACAATGTAATAGAACAGAAAATATTATTTTTGAATGCTTATGCAGTTAGAAATCATGCTAGTAACAAGTTGCCCTCGATGTCAACGTCCGTCCATGTTTGACGAGCATTTACTACCTCTTGTAACCTTTGTTGAAATGAAATATAGGATCGTTTATTAGCCTAGTTAATCGATTTGTAATCGCTTGATTTTTAGAATTTATGACGAATTTTAAAATAGAGTGCTGGGTGTAGGGATATATTAGGATAACCGCCGAGAAAGAAAAAGATCCGTACAACATCGCCATTTCACACCCTTCGTGGTATCGACGGACGGAATGTTCGGCTTCGAAGCCCGAGCATCTCTCAAGAGGCTTGCAATGTTGCTCGCAGAAGAATGGGAGAAACCCTATTCAGTTGTAATGGGTTTCATTAATACTCGAATGAGTATCGCTCAAGTTACAGGAACGAATCGATGCATTAGAAGTTCCAGGATCCCTACGAGCAATATGTCGAATCGCTTTCGTTGGGAAGGAGGAACAGGACTTGGGCTTATGAAAAGTGATAATTTGTAAGAGACTTTACATGTCAAACAATATTTGAATATTCGAGCAGAGTTTTCATTATAATTGAATTATCCGAATGACCAATACAAGAACCGAGCCTCGTTATCATAAAAAATTATACGAATAAGCGTATTTTTATTCAAATAACTAAAACGATGATGCGTATTATATGTTTCGATCTTATATCCTTTTCCGAACCTGATAGTGATGAAAAGGATGAGTTATAACCACAAAGTAATTTATACCTGGTACAATAGTAGAAGTTAACAAATAAAAGCATGCAGTCAAGAATCTTTAGGGCGAAGAACAACCTCCCAAATGAGAGGAGGATTTGTCACGTCTTACGAAGGAGAAAAATAGGTGATGACAAATCGTATTTTATTTCAAAGTAAATATTTCCCAGATTTATTTGGCGAAAAATGGCATTAATCCAAGTTGTCAGGCCATCAGATCCAAATGATATTGTTAGCAAGAACCGCGGACTCTTAGGAGCTTTATAGTATACCAACACTACACCCCAGCAGATCCATTCAAAATCAAACCAGATAACAAAATTTTCTTTCTCCCATACATATCCCCAAAAAAGATCTACAACACCTCCAAGAAGCATCCTCAAAAAATAGAAGTAGCAAACCCACCTCCATTACGGGATAGATCAGTTTCCAGTATTTCTGACGCCAAGTCACTCTTTCCACCCAAACCAAGTACATGTACATCAGAAAAGATCAAAATCTCAATCGCATCACTACTATAACAAACATCCGTACAAACAGCAAGAGCCCAGTAATTCCACTACATCTAGATGTCATTTAGAGCCGATGTCAGTTTTATGGCCCTTGAGTAAAGCGTGATACAAAGGGCCAGTAATGTTTGTAGTTTCATCTTTTTCACGATATAGGCGCAATATCAAATTCATAATCTTCGTAGTTTCCGTACATATTTAAACTCTTAGCTCTTTACTAGATACATTCTTTTGGAGAGAAAAGTGTTTTTTTTTCTGGTTGAAATTAATCATTGAAAGAAGTTTCATGGTCTTCATAGTCGTCATCAGGACAGAATGACACATCTTTGGGAAAATTGAAACATCGTCATCCACACTCAGAATGATATTACCACGCGCGTTGCTTGCACCTAGGGATAGTTTGAGAAGAAGGGTGCTGTCGTCAGATATAGTTCCACGAAAAGACGAAGCGCAAACATCGCTGGATATTGATGGTATTTCAGGATTTCGCTGCTGTTCTGCATTGTCACTTCCTACAACCCTCACGTTTGAAATACGACCCACTAACTTAGGAGTTGTCTATTTAGGAGTGATTTGTTGTTGTGATAAGTTGCTGACAGTCATATTGTGTGGGTGTGGGATCGCAAAAAACTATGATTTTGTGCGGACATGGAAATATACTAACACTCCATTCCTAGTACTTTTGCTCTTTGCTCTACGTACACATCATGTCTGCACACCCTTTTTGACTTGCCCAGGGTCAGATTTTTTGGGTGGCCACGGTCATATCTCGTAGTCAAATTAGTCAATTGTAAAAGCAATATGTTAAATAGATTATGTACGTCATCTTAACAGCAGCAGGCTGTGAATAAACTTGAGTTCATAGTAGATATTAAACGTAAAAATAGTAGTGATGATAACGATGACACAAATGATGCAGACGATGAAGGAAGTGATGAACAAGGAGAACAGGAAGAAATTTCAAACATGACTTCAGATTTTGTTAGAATCCTAGTTCTGTTTGAAGAACCAGAGAAAGAACTTAACAACGAGGCAGAAGAAATTTAGCTTGCAGATATGAGTAATAAAGTTGTAGCCTTGAAGTATAATGATGGAGAAGAGTATAGAACTCAAAACCCTTATCCAGAACATAATTTTGGCAATAGAACTAGAGCTGACGAAAGTGTAATTCAAATCATGTCTTCTGAAGAACTTTAGAATAGTTTAGTAATTTTAGTAAAGAGTAATACGGCACCATTGATTTCCTCATTAAACCACTTACAAATTTACAGTGAGAGAAATCAGTGGTGCCGGGTGGTTATCAGCCATTACAGCGTCCCTATACTTTTATCAGATTATGAGACCGAACTAGTCTTTGAAAATACAACAACTAATACAACAACCAATATAACGAAAATAATTATTAAAAAATGGCTCCTATCTTACGCTCGGTTATCTTCAACGGAAGTCCTGCAGCGTCACTGGCAGATTTAACTTCTGACGAGGTGAGATCTTTTACGAAGTCTCAACAGAAGGCTGTTGTTAAGTGGAGAAATGATTTTAAAAATGGGAGAGAGGTGGACAATGATGCAATAAAGAAACTTCTAGGTCAGGAATCGTCGGGACGAAACGAATCGAAAAAGAAGTCAAGGAATCAAAAGAAAAGAAAGAAGAAAGTTAGGGCGAACAAATTGAAGCGAGGTACTGATGCTCAGATCAGTAAGACCACTTCGGAGGACGTCCGTCTTTTGATAATGTCAGATGATAGTGATTCTGATGTCGACGATGACTCTTTGGAATCTAAACCTGTGGATGAATTAAAAAAGGTGGCAGTGTACAAGAAGGTACGTAAAGTATGTTCTACTGCGAATGGAACACCTATCGATGAATTCAAGTATCAGACCGTACTTGATACAGGCACGGAGTGGACCGTCGTTGGAAGGCCTGGTTGGATAGTGACTCAAATCATGAAACGATCTTTAAGCATGTCAGCTGTGAACGAGCACATGGGAGACGTTAGGATGAAACTTTGTGATGCAGTGACAGCTGTAGCAGATGAGTCAGGAAAAGTTCAATTGATTGGAGTAAATGAGGTGTGAAATCTCATTATTATGTTCCGTCAGCTGAAACTTTTGGCACGAAATCTGGACAAACCCACAGTATTCACCACCAGTTTCAATATCAAACGAAAGGTATACAAGCCTACTTTTAAATATGAGTTTGTGAGCAATTGACATTCCTTTTGGAGGTTTTACATCTTCTTCATCATCATCCAATAATTCTTCATTTTCTTGCAAATTTAGATCGCTTTCAGCATCAATTATAATGGTTTCATCAGTTCCCAGTGCAATGGCTTTATGATTCCAACCCCTTCTAATATCTTTAAGTTTACTATTTTCAACTGATGCGAGTGAGAAAAAGCTATAGTCATCAGAAAAGATATCATCTGCATCCACAATGGCAATTTCCTCAAAATCGGACCAATCTGAGGCTAATGGGTCATCAAATTCTTGGTAATAAGATTCATCATTCACCACTCAACTCAATGATGTACGAGGGGATGACATGGTTGTGTATCAAATATGAAGATATTTTATTGAGTGCAAGTATGTTTTCAGAGATGTGCACAATGTTGTGTGTTGTGTTCTTCCAATGAGAAGTGTTATCGCCAAAAATAATTCGAGTCCCGTGAGTAGGAAAGCGTGTCGATAAATAATGATTATTTTGACTATGGTATCCTCACTTAGAAGTCAAGGTAAAATCCTGAAGTAATATATAGGACTTAAGATCCAGATATCGGTATAGGACTAAGAATTCAGAAAGAGTAAATTCAAGCCCATGCCCTGCAGAACATTCATTCAACACAATCACACAATGCCGCTGACCTTCATTCCTTTCGTCACTGTTAAGCTATTATAACAGAAGTCTACAGTGGTGCTGCTGAAAAGTGAGTAAATTTTACTTGTAGTTTCCTAGCGATTAGAACAAGATGTTCTCGATAATATTCAACCATTTCAATACTTCACAGCTATGGCCTTGTTGTTGAAATTCGGGGGAATTCCAGGTGATCAGTATTATCTAGAATACAACACTAAAATATGAATGACAATCCGATAACGCACCTTGTCGAGGCACATTACGAATCTTCGTTACCGGTAGTGGTTGGCGTTGCAGTGGAAGATAATCTAGACGAGGTGAAACCAACTCCATGGTACAAAGATCGTCGAAATTTAGTTTTTGGAATTATTGTCATCGTAGTTGTTGTGATTGCAGTTGCGGTCACCCGTCAGTTGTCAGGTGGTAGCAACAATAACGATGACGATGATATGGTGGGCGTTTTCCAAAGTGTAGCACCTTCTCCATTTGATTCAAGTTCACCAGGGAAACCTCCTAGTTTGATCCCTTCATATATGCCAACGCGCGCTCCCATTCTGAAGTTGTCATCATCGCCTTCTACATTGCCAACATACATACCAACTAAAACTCCTAGCTTGATCCCTACATACATACCAACGAGAACTCCTAGCTTGACCCCTTCATACATACCAACATACGTTCACATTCTTAAGCCGTTGTCATCGTTTTCTACATTTCCAACAAATTATCCTAGCCAGAAGCTGTCATCATCGCCTTCTACATTGCCAACATACATACCAACTAAAACTCCTAGCTTGATCCCTACATACATAACAACGAGACCTCTTACTTTGAGCCCTTCATACATGCCATCATACGCTCCCAATCTTAAGCTGTCGTCATCGCCTTCTACATTGCCAACCTATGCTCCCAGTCAGAGACTATCATCATCATCTTCTACAATGCCAACATACGTACGAACGAGAGCTCCTTCTTTGATCCCTTCTTATATACCAACAACGGATCATAGTTTCGTTCCATCATACATACCAACGTACGCTCCCGGTCCGAAGCTGACATCATCGCCTTCTACATTGCCAACATGCATGCCAACGAAAGCTCCTAATTTGATCCCTTCATACATACCAACAAGAGCTCCTTCTTTGATCCCTTCATACATACCAACAAAAGATCATAGTGTCATTCCATCATACATGCCGACGTACGCTCCCAGGCTTAAGCTGTCATCATCGCCTTCTACATTACCAACATACGTGCCAACGAAAGCTCCTAGTTTGATCCCTTCATACATACAAACGAGAACTCCTACTTTGGTCCCTTCATACATACCAACGAGAGCTCCCACAATGATCCCTTCATACATGCTAACAAAAGCTCCCACCGTGAGCCCCATGGGAGCACTACAATCGCTGTATGATTCAGCAAATGGTCCTGCTTGGTCCAACACATGGGATTTTAGTTCTGGACAATCCTATTGCGAATTTCATGGCATCACGTGTGCTGACTCGGAACAAATTACACGAATAAATTTGCAATCCAACAACCTTCGAGGATCATTAACATCCGAGCTGGGAATGTTATCATCATTGACGCATCTTATCCTTGATGACAATTCAATCACGGGCACGATATCATCCGAGATGGGAATGTTGTCATCATTGACAAGACTTGGATTTGAATATAATTCAATCACGGGCACAATACCATCCGAGCTCGGAATGTTATCATCATTGTATTGGCTTGACCTTGAAAATAATTTAATCACGGGCATGATTCCATCCGAAATAGGAATGTTATCATCATTGTACTGGCTTAACCTTAGTGGTAATTCAATCACGGGCACAATTCCATCCGAGATCGGAATGTTATCATCATTATATTGGCTTAACGTTGATGATAATTTAATCATGGGCACGATTCCATCCGTAATGGGAATGTTATTATCATTGGAATATCTTATCTTTCTTCGTAATTCAATCACGGGCACGATACCATCCGAGATCGGAATGTTACTATCATTGAGATATCTCTGGCTTGATCGTAATTCAATCACGGGTATGATACCATCTGAGATCGGAGTCTTATCATCATTGTATTGGCTTGACCTTCGTGATAACTCAATCACGGGTACGATACCAACGGAATTTTGCGCACTGACCAACACTATCCTCTACTATGACGAATCTGAAATATCTTGCACCTGCGTTGGTAGCAGTTATATTGAAGGAACTACCTGTAATTAGATTCAATGAAATCATTTTTATCTGTTCGACAGCATCGTTGAATGACGTTGTAGGCTTATCGCGTGGTCGAAGAAATGGAATTAGTTTTGAATTTTGTGTGTGGGTAGTCATGTCAGCTGACGTCGAAAATCTTAACTCGGTTTAAGTAGCTGACGGCTTTTTTCAACTACTGACACTTGCTGACAAATGTTATTATTTCTAGATCAAAGAGCATTTGGAATATCATCGATGACATAGCATCCATATTTTTGAGAATTTTTCTTTGCTGATCCTTCATCCTATTTCACTTTTTTGCTGTTAAAACTACGTTGCAATTTGAAAACTCACGTTCGGAAGGTGTTGAAACTATTTACAAGCAGTTCGAGCTAGATAGGAATACAAATGCTTGTTTTTTCTCCACAATAGCAGGGGATCTTTTTGGTGTTAAATATGTTTTTGTTATTCAGATTATTTGCCACGTCGAGTTCAAGGTTTGGTTCATCTCCGAAGGACTCCGAAGGAGACTTGCATTTCTTGTCCAGCGTAGAGAGGAGAATAAAAAAATTAGCTCAATAAGACCGATATCGTTTCGCTCCGATAATTCTCTTTAGAGGTGAGGATTTTGTCGTCAATTATGTATTTTGTCATCATATCTGGATCGGTCGAGAGATATGTAAAATCCTTCGTCGTCAGAAATGCATTGGGCTGTGACAATCAGGCATGAAAGCTGAATTAGTATGCAAAGTAATACAGTCAAAAGGGTCAGTTTTCCATGAATCGCGCTATTAATCAACCTCGGTAAGAATCAGGTGCACAGTGAAAGGCAAATTCACGAATTTGAATTTGTCGAATCGGCAGCAATTGTGAAAATGGACCTAACTAATAAAAATGAAGTTAGGCGAAGAGCATGCATGACATTTATCATCAACAATTATACTCTTCCGAACCTGTAAATAATTAAGAGGATGAGTTATAGCTACAAAGTAATTTATACCTAGTAAAAGCATACAGTCACAAAAAATTGTTGTTTTAAGGGAGGAGTGGTTGTAAAAAAAGAATTAGTCCAACTATTGAATCGATATTTCTGTATGTACCGGTAAATGACACAGCTTGGGAAAGTTGCACTCTCAACGGCACAGCGTGGAAATTGTATCAACTTTTGATATAAAGGCTGATACAATATTCCTCGATATCAAAAGATCAACAAAAATTATTCGATGCCTGCCTCTTAGCATACTCCTATTCACTACTCCAAAGCAAAAACTCACTGTAACTCATTGAAATACCCCGTGACAATTATCCACCCCTCAAAGCAAAAGTCAAAATAATTCCTTTTCCCTACCCACACGATAACACTACAATGTCACTCAACGAAGGTGAAGAAATAACAAAAGTAAATTCATTAAATTCAATTACAGGGAGTCCCTTCTATATAACTGCTATCTATACAGGTACATGATATTGCAGATCCGTCATAGAAAATGGTTGTTCCGGTCAATGCGCAAAGTTCCGTCGGTATCATACCCGTGATTGAGTTGATTCGTAGCCGAAGTTGTACCAGTGATGACAACATTCCCATCTCAGATGGTATCGTGCCCGTGATTAAATTTCTATCAAGGTAAAGATCTTGTAATGATGATAACATTCCGATCTCGGATGGTATCGTGCCCGTAATTAAATTACCACGAAGGTAAAGATCAATTAATGATGATAACATTCCGATCTCGGATGGTATCGTGCCCGTGATTAAATTATCATCAAGGAAAAGCCTCTCCAATGATGATAGCATTCCAACCTCGGATGGTATCGTGCCCGTGATTGAATTAATGTCAAGGTAAACCTCTTTCAATGATGAGAGCATTAGGATCTCGGATGGTACCACGCCCGTGATTAAATTTCTTTGGAGATCGAGCACTGTCAACGACGATAACATTCCGATCTCGGATGGTATCGTGCCCGTCATTCGACTATATTCAAGGTCAAGCCATGTCAAAGCTGACAACATTCCAATCTCAGATGGTATCGTGCCCGTCATTGGATTGAAATCAAGATCAAGATGCGTCAATGACAACAACATTCCTATCTCGGATGGCAATGATCCTCGAAGGTTGTTGGATCGCAAATTTATTTGAGCAATTTGTCCCGAATCATCACACGTGATGCCATGAAACATGCAATAGGATTGGCCAGAACTGAAATCCCATGTGTTGGTCCAAGAAGGTCCATTTGTCGAATCAAACAGCAATTGTAATACTTCCTGAGGATTCAAGTTGGGAATGTTTGATGGCATGTATGAAGGGATCATAGTAGGCGCTCTCGTTGGTTTGTATGAAGGGATCATAGTAGGTGCTCTCGTTAGCATGTACGTTGGCATTGTAGAAGGCGATGGCGACAGCTTATGACTTGGAGCGTATGTTCGTAGAAATGTAGGGAGCATACTAGGAGCTCTCGTTGGAATATATGAAGGGATCAAACTAGGAGCTCTCGTTGGTATATATGTTGGTGATATAGAAGGCGATGATGACATCTTTTGACTGGGAGCGTATGTTGGCAACGCTGAAGGAGAGGACGACATCTTAAGGCTAGGAGCATATGTTGGCATGTATGAAGGGGTCAAACTAGGAGTTCTCGTTGGTATGTATGTTGGCGATATAGAAGGCGATGATGACAGCTTAAGGCTAGGAGCATATATTGGTATGTATGACGGGGTCAAACTAGGAGTTGTCGTTGGTATGTATGTTGGCGATATAGCAGGCGACGAAGACAGATTCTGACTGGGAGCATATGTTAGCATGTATGAAGGGATCAAAATACGAGTTGTCGTTGGTATGTATGAAGGGATCAAACTAGGAGTTCTCGTTGGTATGTATGAAGGGATCGAATTATGTGTTCTTGTTGGTTTGTATGAAGGGATCAAACTATGTGTTCTCGTTGGTTTGTATGTTGGCAATGTGGAAAATGATGATGATGGCTTCGGACTGGGAATATATGTTGGCATGAATGAAGGGATCAAAGTAGGAGCTCTCGTGAGTGTATTTGAATCATTTGGAGAAGGTGCTGCACTTTGGAAAACGCCCTCAACATCAGCCCCACTTTTATCACCACCTGATAACTGAGAGGTGACAGCAGCTGTTAATACTACAGCTACGATAATTATAATTACAACAACCAAATTTCGGCGATCTTTGTACCATGGTTTTGGACTCTTATCATCTGTATTTTCTTCCACCAAAAAAGCATCCACTATGACATCCGTTCGGTAGATATCACGGTCGCTTTCGACAAGCGTTGCCACAACTAATCCATCATTTTCAGCATTATTTTGAGTATTATATTCAGCATTATCTTGCGATGATTCAACAGTAATATTATTAGACTCATCATGTGCCTCATCATTGCCCTCAACGAATTGCGATTGTTCTCCATCGCGTGTATTTGGAATATGAGATATAGCAATAGAATCAGGTAAAGCACTTGGCTCAGAGTTTTTCAATGGCATTGTAACGGTTGTGAGATTTTTGGCGACATCATAACTTACCGCTTCATTAGAAGAGGAATCTTTTATTTCCGTTGAAATAAGCTTACGTCGTCTATAATTGCGCGCTCTGAAATCTGTTGTAATTGAAGGGGGAATTATATCTGACGACTGTGCAACAGCACCTGGTAAATCAGCTTTTAAGTCTCGACTTGTCTTGGTTTTGGCATCATGTCCCGAAATTATTCCAGGTGTCATAGTTTTGCCATCATCGTACATTGTCGCTCGATCGAAGGAGAGATCTTCCACTTCAGTCGAAATAAGCGTTCGTCGTCTATAATTACGCGCTCTCAAATCTTTTGCTATTGCAGGGTGAGACACACCCGACGACTGTGCGACAGCCCCGGGTAAATGAGCTTTTATGCCTCGGCCTGTCTTGGTTTTGGCATCATTACCGGAAGAATTAGCTGATGTTATCGAGTCATTTGGCTCAGAATTCTCCAAAGATGTTTCCAAAATCTCAGAAGGCCCCTTTTTATTTTTAGGTGATATTGGTGCCGAAATATTTCTCTGCGTGCTTTTCTTACGTCGTCGATAATTGCTTCCTCTCGTGTCTTCTTTGTCCCTTACAAACTCCGTCAGTGTATTGTGAGCAGCTGAAGACGACGGCTTTTCATTGTTGGCTGCTACAGATTGTACAACAGCTCCTGGTAAAACAGCTTTCCTACCAGTCTTCATTTTATTGGCACTGCCCGACGAATTACCGGATGTAGATAAAGTGCTTGGGTTAGAACTCGGCTCAGCATTTTCGATTATAACTTCATTCGGCTTCGACTCATCGGAGGATATCTTGTTGTAATTGGTAGCATCCGCTTTCTTCTTTGGATTATCACTCATAATATAATTATCACCTAAATCTCAGCCTAGAATTTCTTTCAATATTATGAAGGCAACAACTGTAAAGCGTCGAAACGGGTGAATGTGATCGAGAACGTTTAATAAAGAACAGGTGTTAGTAAAGACTATTCACTTGTCAACAACAGCACTGTAAACGAGTATTAAATAAGGAGAGATGGATTGTGTGGTGGTGTTGAATGAATGTTCTGTTGTGAACATGATGTAAAACAAGTCATGAATTTTATTTATTCGGCCGTAGATAATTTCTCCCTTCAACCTCGCGTGCGTCACGTCGTCCGTACAAATGAATCGTAAGCACGTAGAATTCAACAGGGCGTAGCTGCAGCCTGCAGAAGTCGACGTAGAATCCAACGAGAGAAAACTTTAAACTTTAGGTCTACATCATGAATCATGATTAGAGGTGGTTTCTGTCCTACTGTCAGAACAAACTGTAAAACTATCAGATAGTACACTGTCCGGTCGATTACAATGTATGACTGTGAAGCTGTCATAAGCTATCAGAGACTACTCTTCGTTTTAAGCTGAAATCCGCATAATTATCCATATCTGTTCAGT
>Ga0213867_1000845_pt1 | contig 13688 bp, 14 predicted proteins | sample PICome_12_FD_160120 | JGI IMG/M metagenome (GOLD analysis project Ga0213867, IMG submission 160120) | Coastal seawater microbial communities near Pivers Island, North Carolina, United States - PICO540 | ecosystem: Environmental > Aquatic > Marine > Coastal | place: USA: North Carolina... | reverse complement strand
TTTGGTCGCTGGCGCCTCCTCCTCGGAGCCCTCTTCAGCTTTTGGCATAGGGGCGAAAAGGGCAGACCATAGTCGGGGGAACAACCCCGGCTTTGAACTGTCCGCAACTTCAGGAGTAGTAGGCGCCACTTGAGGAGCTACTTCCGGCGCGACCGCGGGTGGCGGTGCATCGGGCGTCACGCCCCGAACCAATGCCTGCGGAGCCGCTACGGGCTTCTCGGAGTCATCATAGGACGGCTCACGGTCAAACTCACTCAGGTCAATCTCGAAACTCTCTCGTTCGTCCTGGTTAACTTCATCATCTCGTAGGCGGACAACCTCGAAATGTGGTGTCTGCATATTTGGATTGGGTATGACGACAACGCGCACTTTGGTTGCCTGCTCGATCTCACCGACGGCAGCGCGTTTTTCGTTTAAAAGGAATGCGGAGACATCGACTGGGACGATAACCCGAACCTCGCCAGTCCGCTCTTTCGATGCCTCTTCTTGAATCAGACGCAGAATAGCGAGTGCGAGGGACTTAGTGTCTCGTATTGAGCCCTGGCCTGTGCATCGGGGACACACCATGCCGCTCGTTTCACCCAACGACGGACGCAACCGCTGACGGGACATTTCCAGAAGTCCAAAGCGAGAAATCCTACCCAGCTGTATTCGCGCTCGGTCAATCTCTAGTGCATCACGCATACGGTTCTCGACCGCACGCTGATTTTTCGAAGCGTTCATGTCAATAAAATCGATCACGACCAGGCCACCCATGTCTCGGAGTCGCAACTGGCGCGCAATCTCGTCGGCCGCTTCAAGGTTGGTTTGAAGTGCCGTCGCTTCGATATCGCTTCCTTTAGTTGCGCGCGCTGAGTTGATGTCGATTGACACCAGAGCTTCGGTTGGGTCGATAACAATCGAACCACCCGATGGCAGCCTGACTTCGCGCTGAAACGCTGTTTCAATCTGCCCTTCAACCTGGAACCGGTTGAAGAGAGGCAGTCCATCATTGTAAGCCTTGATGCGATTCTGGTACTTGGGCATGACCATGCTGACAAAGTCGACAGCCTGGCGATGAGCGTGCGGCTCGTCGATCAGTACCTGATCGATATCGTCCTTAAGGTAATCGCGAATCGCGCGGATGATAACGTCGCTTTCTTGATACAGCAGTGCGGGTGGTGCACTGTCATCTGCCGCTTCGGAGATGGCAGCCCAGAGCTTTAACAGGTAATCGAGGTCCCATTGCAGTTCTTCTGCTGTTCGGCCAACACCCGCTGTACGAATAATGACTCCCATCCCGTCCGGTATTTCAAGTTGTGCAAGCGCATCGCGCAATTCCGATCGGTCATCGCCCTCGATCCGGCGAGAGATACCGCCTGCACGTGGGTTGTTTGGCATGAGCACCATATAGCGCCCGGGCAAGCTAATGTAGGTGGTAAGTGCCGCGCCTTTGGTTCCGCGCTCCTCCTTATCAACCTGGACAATAACTTCCGTACCTTCCTTGATGGCGTCTTTGATTCGCATCTTGCCTTCATCGGGCGATGATGAGCGGTAATACTGTGGCGCAATTTCTTTTAAGGGTAAGAAGCCGTGCCGCTCTGCACCAAAATCAACAAAGGCGGCTTCCAGGCTAGGTTCAACGCGGGTTACCTTTGCCTTGTAAATATTGGCTTTGGTTTGTAGCCGCGCCCGGTTCTCAATATCGAGATCGTAAAGGCGTTGGCCATCGACAAGCGCTACGCGTACTTCCTCGCGCTCGGTGGCGTTAATCAACATTTTCTTCATGTGTCAGGTTCCATAAGGCAACCCAACAGCGGGGGAGTGCACGGTTGTGCACGACATATCAGAAAGCAAACACGTTTCTGCTGCTTAGTTCGTCTTGTCGCGGCTGATATTACAAAGTAACGCAGCCTGAATCTCTCCGCGCCATTGGATCGCGGTGGTTACAAATAACTCTGAGCTGCCGTGCTTCGTTTCCACTATCCAATTTGCTGGCGCTTCGAGTTCGTTCTATTGGTTTTGCGGTCCGTGTTTTGGGTAGTGCCCCTTCGGTCGCTTTCGCGTACATTATCGGTCCATCGCAAACCAGCGCGGAGCATAGCACTGGGGTGCTGATTCATCAATCACAGTTGTAAGAAGAGTATCGTGTCTGAATCTCGACCTGAATCAAGAGTTCAATTCGTTGAGTTGTCCGATGAGGAGTCCGGTCAGCGTCTGGATAATTACTTGATGCGGATTTTGCACGGCGTACCCAAGACGCGAATATACAAAGCCATCAGAACAGGTGAAGTTCGCGTGAACAAGGGACGTGTAAAGCCTGAGCGAAAATTGCATGTGGGTGACGTTGTTCGTGTGCCCCCAATCTCGGTGGCAACCCGCGAAGAGAGCAAGCGTATTCCAGATCGTTGGTCGCAGAGGATAGATCGCAGCATCATTCATAATGACAAAGACTTGATGGTTATCGATAAGCCCACGGGGCTTGCTGTGCATGGTGGGAGTGGGGTCCAGTTTGGATTGATCGAATCGCTAAGGCAGATGTTTCCGGACCAACGCTATATGGAGCTCGTACACCGGTTGGATAGGGATACATCCGGGTTGGTCATGATTGCAAAGCGCGCCTCTACACTGCGCGAACTGCATGCATTATTGCGAGGTGACGGCGTGGACAAGCGCTATCTGGCACTTGTTGCTGGGAAGTGGCCTGCGCATCGGGCACGTGTTGAAGCATCGCTCGAAAAAACCGCACTTCCATCGGGGGAACGTATTGTTCGAGTAACGCCCGAAGGACGAAGGAGTCTTACCGACTTCAGGGTTGTCGAACGCTACCGAGGCGCAACCTTGGTCGAGGCCAAACCCGTGACCGGGAGGACCCATCAGATACGCGTTCACGCACAGCACGCCGGCCATCCCATTTTGGGCGACCCAAAATATGGGTCCGAGGAGCAGTTCGCACTCGCGAAGGCACATGGCTTAAAACGATTGTTTCTGCATGCGCAACGGCTGGAATTTCGTCTCGGTGGGCGACGCTACAGCTTTGAGGCGCAGCTCGATGAAGAGCTTTCGACCGTTTGTGAGTCATTCGATACCAAGGGCTAGGGTAGTTTGACACCCTCGTTTCGGAGCATTGTGCACAGGGTAATTAAGGGTAAGCCCTCCAGAGCCGTCGGGTCGGAACCCTCAAGTGCTTGCATTAGTGAAATCCCTAAATTTTCCCATTTAAACGAGCCAGCGCAGTCTAACGGCGAGTCAGTGGCAACGTAGGTTTCAATTTCCTGACGACTAAGATGTCTGAGCGTTGCCTTGTAGCGGACAACCTGGGTTTGGCAATTGTCCGTCTCGGTGTTCCACAGGGAGACTCCGGTGAAAAACTCAACCGCTTTGCCACTGCTGAATGTCAACTGTTCTTCAGCACGATTTGCCGAACCCGGTTTATGAAGCTGCCGATCACCGACTACGGCAACTTGATCGGATCCGATAACCAATGCCCTTGAGTAGCGAATCGACTTCGCTTTCGCCTCAGCTAACCGTGCAGCCATCATGTCAAATGGCTCGTTCGGTAGACGTGATTCGTCGGTCGAAGGGGTGACTGTCTCGAACGGAATTCCGAGGCGACCAAGGAGGTTCGCTCGATACGTTGAGGTTGAGGCGAGTACGAGGGTGTGGTCTATAGGGCGCATGATGGTCGTGTTAGTTTTTGACAGCTTTCGATTTTGACAGTTAAAGGCGCGGAACGTATAGTCCGCCGCCATGTCGAACACTGCATTACCACGCGAGGCCGAGCTGCGAACTTGGGCCTCTCGCGGCATCGAAGTCGAAGGTGATGTGCTAGTGACTCGGATGCCACGATTACACGCTGTCGTTGCGAGCGGAGAAAAGCCTGCGCGCGCTACGTTGCGGTGCTGGAAAGACGAGCAACATAGGTACATGGTTGACGTTGATGTGCTGATGACTGTGGTGCTGGAGTGTCAACGTTGTCTCAGTGATTGTGAGGTGGAGTTGGCAACGAAAAGCCGCCTCTGCGTTGTTTGGAACGAGGATTCGACTAAAGAGCTACCGCCGAGGTATGACCCTCTGGTAGCAGGCGACGTCAGCGACTTGCATGCGCTGGTTGAGGAAGAGTTGCTTCTCGCATTGCCCGCGGTGCCGATGCACGAGGTGGGTGACTGTGAAGACGTATCAAGAGCGTTCGGCGATTCGATAGTGGAGGTTGCCGAAGAGAAGGAAAGTCCGTTCGCGGCGTTGGGTGCTTTACTAAGCAAGCCCGGGGCCGAGGACGAAGAAGGATAGAACTTAACAATGGATTCGGTGTCCTACATCGAGTCGCTTAAAAGACGGGAGAGCACCATGGCTGTTCAACAAAATCGTAAAACACGTTCAAAGCGCGGTATGCGTCGGTCACATGATGCACTGAGTGGATCCACGCTGACTGTGGATAGCACGTCAGGTGAGACGCGCCGCCGCCATCATGTAAGTGCTGATGGCTTCTATAAAGGCCAGAAGGTCATCGATACAAACAACGACGACTAAACCTATGTCGTTTGGCGTCGTTTTCCCTGGACAGGGCTCGCAGCGCGTCGGGATGCTTGAGGAAGCAGCCGGCGCGTTTTCAATTGTCGGTGATACCTTTTCTGAGGCGAGCGATGCGCTTGGCTACGACCTGTGGCATCTGGTATCGCAGGGGCCAGTAGAGAAGCTGGGTCTTACTGAGTACACCCAACCGGCCATTCTTACCGCCAGCGTTGCCCTATACCGCGCGTTTAGTGAGGCCCATTCGTTTCAGCCCACAGCAGGTGCAGGTCATAGCCTTGGCGAATATTCGGCTCTGGTCTGTGCGGGCACTTTGGCCTTGGCAGATGGTGCGCGACTGGTTCGACGCCGCGGTGCAGCCATGCAAGACGCTGTTCCAGTGGGGGTGGGTGCAATGGCCGTCGTTATGGGTCTTGACGATGATGCGGTCAGCGACACCTGTAATAGTATTTCCTCAGCGGACAGCTTTGTTGGTGGCGTGAACTTTAACGCTCCAGGTCAGGTTGTGATTGCGGGACATGCGGATGCCGTTGATGCGGCGGTTGTGGCTTTGAAGGACGCCGGCGCGCGTCGGGCCATGCCACTGCCTGTCAGCGCACCGTTTCATACGCCGTTAATGCAGCCCGCGGCTGATGTGATGCAGCAAGCGTTCGAGGATGCAAGCTGGGCTACACCGCAGTTTCCCGTCGTAAGCAATGTTGACGGCTCACTGCAAACCGATGCGGACTCGATTCGCGAAAGCCTAGTGAAACAGATTTCCGCTCCCGTTTTGTGGACAACCTGTATGGCGACATTACGTGAGGCGGGATGCACTCAGTTTGTTGAATGTGGTCCAGGTAATGTACTCAGTGGATTGAGTAAGCGAATCGATAAATCAGTACCCATTAAATCAATTGAGTTGGTCGCGGCGATTAACGCTGGCGTTACCGATCTATAAGGGATAGATATGTCTGAATCGACTGAAAGTCGTGTAGCGCTGGTCACGGGTGCTACGCGCGGAATTGGTAAAGCCATTGCGCAAGAATTGGCAGAGGCAGGCCACACGGTTGTGGGAACAGCCACGTCTGATGCGGGCGCCGATACGATCTCAACGCACCTTGCGGAGTGGGGTGGTATGGGCATACGCCTTGATGTGAGTGATAGCGAGGCAGTTAAGGCCGCGGTCGTGATGATCACCGAACGCTACGGTGCGCCGACCATATTGGTCAATAATGCGGGTATCACCCGTGATAATCTGATGATGCGTATGAAGGACGATGAGTGGGCTGATGTTATCGGTACCAATCTGAGTCCGCTGTTTACAGTGAGTAAAGCGTGTCTGCGTGGTATGACGAAAGCGCGATGGGGGCGTATTGTTAATATCTCTTCTGTCGTCGCACAAATGGGGAACGCGGGGCAGGCAAACTACGCGGCCAGTAAAGCAGGCGCAGAAGGTATGTCGCGGGCGATGGCTAAAGAGTTAGGTTCTCGTGCTGTCACGGTCAATTGTGTCGCGCCTGGCTTTATTGATACAGACATGACTAAGGTGCTTACAGACGATCAAAGGTCGTTGATGCTAGGTCAGATACCGTTGGGGCGTCTGGGAGAACCAGAGGAGATTGCTAAAGTAGTTGCATTCCTCGCAAGTGACTCTGGTGCGTACATCACGGGTGAAACGATTCACGTGAACGGCGGTATGTACATGTGATGCGAAAAAATGCGGGTTTCAATCTTTTCAATTATAGGTAAAATCCGCACCCAATTCGCTTGAGGGCAGGCGAAAACAGGAAAGTAGGCAGGAAACCAGAAAAGGGGACGTCATGAGCAACATTGAAGATCGCGTAAAGAAAATCGTGGCAGAGCAGCTCGGTGTGAAGGAAGACGAAGTAAGCAATGCATCATCATTTGTTGATGATCTTGGTGCTGACTCTCTCGATACCGTAGAGCTTGTCATGGCGCTCGAAGAAGAGTTCGATACCGAAATTCCAGATGAAGAGGCTGAGCAAATCACAACAGTTCAGCTGGCTATCAACTACATCAACGAGAATCTCTCCTAACTTCTGGCGTTAATCTCGTAAAAAGGCCGCTCTGATAAGGGCGGCTTTTTTTTATGCTGATACAATAGAGAATCTGGGAAATCTGGGGGCGCAGATGAATAATCGCAGAGTTGTGGTTACAGGCGTGGGTGCCATAACCGCGCTTGGTTTAGACGTAAACAATACATGGCGTGGTGTTTCTAATGGTGAGAATGGTGTTCGACCAATCGATCATTTTGACGCGTCTGCTTTTTCGACCCAGTTTAGCGCCAGTCTCAAAGATTTTTCGACCGATGGCTTCTTAGAACCGCGCGATGCCAAACGCATGGACGCGTTTATTCAGTATGGAATGGTGGCCGGCATTCAAGCAATGCGTGACTCGGGGCTGGAGATTACGGAAGAAAATCAGGACAGAGTCGGCTGTAATGTGGGTGCGGGTATCGGAGGCATCGGACTTATTGAGAAGATGTCCTTGACACTCAACAACTCGAGCCCCAGAAAAATCTCGCCGTTTTTTGTTCCGGGTTCGATCATCAATATGGTAGCCGGAAACCTATCTATCGAGTTCAATCTTCGTGGCCCCAACCTTGCTATGGTCACCGCGTGCACTACAGGCACGCACAGTATCGGATTGGGCGCTCGCCTCATCGCGGCTGGCGATGCCGATGCCATGCTGGTTGGTGGTGCTGAGATGGGGACAACACCTGTCGGTTTAGGCGGTTTTGCAGCGGCTCGCGCGCTATCGACGCGTAACGATGATCCTGCGCACGCCTCGCGCCCATGGGACCGAGACCGCGATGGCTTCGTTCTCGGTGATGGCGCTGGCGTGATGATGATTGAATCGTTAGAAAGTGCGCAGGCACGTGGCGCTAAGATTTACGCGGAAGTGGTCGGGTTTGGTATGAGTGGCGATGCGTATCACATGACCTCGCCCCCAGAAGACGGTCGGGGTGCGGCCCTGGCGATGCGAAATGCACTGGCAGATGCCGGCATCAACCCGTCGGACGTCGACTACATCAACGCGCATGGAACGTCGACACCCGCCGGCGACGTCGCTGAAACACTTGCAATAAAAAGTGTGTTTGGACATCACGCCTACGATCTTGCCGTGAGTTCGACCAAATCAATGATTGGCCATCTATTGGGGGCCGCTGGTGCGGTGGAGGCCATATTTTCTGTTTTGGCGATCCGCGAAGGCGTTGCGCCGCCCACCATTAACCTAGAAAACCCCGACGAGGGCTGTGACTTGAACTATGTTCCAGGTGTGGCGCAAGAAAGAACGATCGATGTAGCCGTATCGAATTCATTTGGCTTCGGTGGAACGAACGGCACCTTAGTATTCAAAAAATTCGGCTGAGCCTAACCCGATGCTGATACGAATTAGCTTGGCATTGATAGTTTCGGCCTTGCTGATCACCGGCATTTTCCTCTCGTCGGCTCAAAATTCGCTAAATGCCCCTCTTAATCTTGGCACCGAGGTTCGTGTTTTCGAGGTTCGACAGGGAGACGGTTTGATACGCGTGCTCAACGCTCTCGAGTCCGAAGCCCTCGTTGAATCAGCGACCAAAATTCGGGTGGGTCTAGGTTTAAGGTCGAAGAGCCTGGTTGTGAAGCGGGGCGAGTATCAACTGGTTGAGGGCGAGTCGGTCCTCGAGCTGCTCGAACGAATGGATCGCAATGACGTAATTCTCTATCCCATCACCATTCCCGAGGGCGTTACCTTCCGTTGGTTCTTAACGGCTCTTTGGGAGCATCCCCAGCTAGCAAGAGTGTTAGATGACCCTCAAGACAAACGGCTTCTGAGTCTCATTCAGCCATACGCTTCCCCTGAGGGTTTGTTTCTACCCGAAACTTATCTGATCCAGCGGGGTGACACAGATCTCGATGTCCTGACTCGTGCTCGACGTGCGATGCAAGAGGCACTCGCAGCTGCTTGGGAGGCGCGGGCTCGAACCCTTGAGCTAAACGGCCCATACGAGGCACTTATTCTCGCTTCGATTGTTGAAAAAGAAACAGGGGTTCCCAACGAGCGTCCGGAGATAGCTGGTGTTTTTTCACGAAGACTGGCGCAGGGCATGCGTCTTCAGACCGACCCGACGGTCATCTACGGCTTAGGAAGCGATTTCGACGGGAACCTGACTCGGCGCCATTTGCGTGATGAGGCAAACCTGTTCAACACCTATCGCATTCGTGGGCTGCCACCAACGCCTATTGCTCTACCCGGAAGAGAGGCGATTCTTGCATCGGTCAATCCAAAAGACGGGGACACGCTGTATTTTGTTGCGAAGGGTGATGGGACTCATGCGTTTAGCCGGACATTGAGCGAGCATGAAGAAAATGTGAGACGCTACCAGCTCAAGCGTCGCAAGGATTATCGGTCGAGCCCTAAGTGATGACAGGATCAGATACACGAGCAAAGTTCATCACACTGGAAGGTGGTGAGGGTGCAGGAAAGTCAACAAGTCGAGACTTTATTGTGTCGCTTTTTGAGGCGCAGAATATTCCGTTTATCCAGACAAGGGAGCCAGGCGGGACACCCATTGGTGAGACCCTGCGGAATGTTTTGCTATCAAAAGAGGGGACGGCGCCATCGGTTACAGCCGAGTTGTTAATGGTGTTTGCGGCGCGTGCTCAACACCTGCACGAAGTAATAGAGCCGGCATTGCGCGATGGCAAATGGGTTTTATGTGATCGGTTTACTGATGCGACCTATGCCTATCAGGGTTACGGACGCGGCTTTGAACTTGGTCAGATTGAGGCGCTAGAGGCTCTCGTCCAGCGAGGAAGGCATCCGGATCTGACCCTATTATTTGATATCGATCCCCGGCTAGGTATGACGCGAGCGCGACAGCGTGCGGAGCTCGATCGTTTCGAAGAGGAGCATGTGGAGTTCTTTGATCGAGTGAGGGAGGGATATTTGACTCGTGCCAAGAGCGAGGCACGCTTCCGGGTTATCGATGCCTCTCAATCTATCGATCTAGTACAACAGGCTCTGCGAGAACTTTTGTTGCCCATGTTGAGTGAAGCGTCATGAGCGCAGACGTATTTCCCGAGCATCGAAAGATCATTAGTGAGTTGTTGGCACTTCATTCTCGCGGTCAGTTGCCTCATGCAGTACTGATCAACAGTGTGTCCGGGGTCGGTTTGGTTAGTGCCGCGGCTAGGCTGTGCGCCACACTTCTTTGCGAACAGGGGCACGATGAGGCTTGCGGAGATTGCAGTAGTTGTCATCGTGTGGCGGCTGCAACCCACGGTGATTATCGCTGGGTGCGCACCAGTGAGGGCAAAGCGAGTATCGGTGTCGATCAAATTAGGGAAGCGAGCGACTTTATTGCAAAGACAGCAGGCTATGGGTCACAGAAGGTGCTGGTCATTTCGGAAGCCGAGAAAATGACCACCGGCGCCGCGAATGCTCTTCTCAAAACCTTGGAAGAGCCTCAGGGGAATTCCTTAATCTTGCTGCTATCGCAGAAATCCTGGCTCCTGCCGGCAACCATTCGTTCGCGATGTCAGATGTGGCGTTTAGCCTGCCTAGAGCCAACGACATCAATGGCGTTCCTGAATAATGCGGGTGTTGCCGTGCCGTCTGACATAGCTGAAAACCCCAGAGCTCTCGAGCGTTTGGTTTTGTTATCGTCGGAAGGAAAGATGGAGTCTTACTCGGTTGTAACCAGGATGGTTGAAACCATGCTGTCGACTGATGCTGCGGTACCCGAGGCAGCGGCAGTACTGCAGCGCTTTGATCTTAGTGACAGTGTTGAATTGGTGGTTCGAGCGCTTGAAGAGCGCCTGATAGATCGACAGGGCATAAACACTCCGCAGTTGACATTACTTCAGCTTCACCGGGTCGTAGCGTCGCTCTTGCAGAGAATGCGCAACGGCGCCGTACCGGCAAAGGAGTCTACGTGCTACGAGATTGCGAGCTTAATCTCCAAAGCCAGGCAAAATGATGTTGCTGGCATCGATGATAGCCGTTGGGTTTTAGGGGCTTGATCTCTACTTGGCAACTAAGCCCTTCAACGATAGGCTGAAGGAATGAGCGAAGACAACAAGCAGGGCATACTCTCGTTGACGATTAAAGATCGTACGGTGCTGTATGCCGCCTACATGCCTTTCGTTCGTCACGGCGGCCTTTTTGTTCCTACTAATAAGAAGTATGAGTTGGGTGAAGAGGTGTTTATTTTGCTGGCACTCATGGATGAGCCGGAGAAAATTCCGATTAACGGGAAAGTCGTCTGGGTTACGCCGAAGGGAGCTCAAGGTAACCGGCAGGCGGGAATCGGTGTTCAGTTCTCTGAATCGGATTTCGCGGCAGCCACAAAAATAGAAGAGCATTTGGGCAACGGGCTTGTCTCAGATCGTCCCACTCACACGATGTGACTGATGCGACAGAGGCGAGTAGCGAGTTTCCAACTTCTTGCCGCGGATTTGTTGTCTCCCGATTGAATCGATTCACCTAATGTGACACCATCCGCGCCCTTAGGTCAGGAACCACTGTCGCACTCGCAGGAGTGTTCGATTATGCGGAAGTGGCGAAATTGGTAGACGCGCTGGATTTAGGTTCCAGTGTCTTACGACGTGAGAGTTCGAGTCTCTCCTTCCGCACCAAATTCCTTCATGGATTGTCGCCCCGAAGCGGGGCTTTTTAAGTGTTTTAAGTTAGGAGTCGAAGATGCGTGTCTCGGTAGAAACGACATCGGGTTTAGAGCGTAAGTTAACAGTTGGCGTGCCAGCGGAAGAAGTGGACTCCGCGGTCGATAAAAAATTAGCGGAAGCGGCACAAAACGTCCGTTTACCGGGCTTCCGTCCGGGCAAAGTCCCGATGAGCGTCATGAAGCAACGATTTGGTCCTGGAGTTCGCCAGGAAGTGTTGGGCGATGTGATTAATCAGTCGTTTCAAGAAGCAGTGATGACTGAAAGCTTGAGACCCGCGGGGCAGCCAAGCATCGAAGCAAAAAGCGTGGAAAGCGGAAAAGATGTCGAGTACGTTGCCACCTTCGAAATTTACCCAACCGTGTCGTTGAACGAGATCAAAGACTTCGAGGTGACGAGACTTTCCTGTGAGATCGGTGAAAGTGATGTCAACGACATCATCGAAGTCTTTCAGAAACAGCAAGGCCAGTTGGTCGATATGGATCGCGCCGCGGAAGAGGGTGATACGCTCACCATCGATTTCGAGGGATTCAAAGATGGCGAGGCCTTCGAAGGAGGCTCCGGTACAGACACGGCACTAGAACTCGGCTCCGGTCGCATGATTCCGGGTTTTGAAGATGGTCTAGTGGGTGCTTCTGCTGGTGATGAGCGCACGCTTGAGCTGACTTTCCCTGAAGACTATCACTCGGAAGAGCTCAAGGGCGCAGCGGTGGAGTTTAAGGTCGTCGTGAAAGCCGTCAAAGCACTGGAGCTCGCCGAACTCAATGCTGAACTCTTTGCTTCCTATGGTGTAGAGGGCGACGATGTCGATGCGTTCCGAGCCGAAGTGCAAAAAAATATGGAGCGCGAACTCAAGGGCGCGATTGATGCGCATGTTAAGCAACAGGTCATGGACGCCATCATTGAAGCCCACCCTGAGCTTGAGATTCCGCAGAGCCTGATTGCACAAGAGACCGATGCGCTGCGTGGACAAATGTTCCAGCAGTTTGGTGGCGGCATAAGTCCAGATATGGATCTAAAGAGTATTCTTCCAGATGAGATGTTCAGTGAGCGCGCTGAGACGCGAGTCCGACTTGGGCTGCTGGTAAGTGAGCTCGTTCAAGACTTGGGTGTCCGAGCAGAGCCTAACAAGGTACGCGAGCTGATCGAAGAGATCGCATCCACGTATCAAGATCCAGAAGAGGTGATCAATTGGTATTATGAAGACAACAACCAATTGATGGGTATCGAGTCGCGTGTTTTGGAAGATGCAGTAGTCGATAAGCTGCTTGAGCAGGCTAGCGTCACTGAAGAGGTAACGGGCTATCAAGACGCGCTGCAGCGCACTCGTGCGGCGACGCAGCAATAGACGCGCAGAGTTATTGAGGAGATAAGGAATGTCATACGGGTACGAGACAGGCAATGAGAAAGCACTAGGATTAGTGCCTATGGTGATTGAGCAGACATCGCGTGGTGAACGTTCCTTCGACATTTACTCTCGCCTGCTCAAAGAACGTGTCATCTTTATCGTGGGTCCGATTGAAGATCAGATGGCGAATCTGGTGGTGGCTCAGTTGCTGTTCCTCGAGTCCGAAAACCCGGATAAAGACATTCACCTGTACATCAATAGCCCGGGCGGCTCCGTGACGGCAGGACTGTCGATTTACGACACCATGCAGTTTATCAAGCCCGAGGTGAGCACCATGTGTGTTGGGCAAGCCGCTTCGATGGGGGCCTTCCTGTTGAGTGGTGGTGCTAAAGGTAAGCGGTTGATACTGCCGAATGCCCGAACCATGATTCACCAACCGAGTGGCGGTGCGCAGGGGCAGGCAAGTGATATTGAGATTCAGGCGAAAGAAATCCTATTTTTGCGTGAGCGGCTAAATCGAATGCTTTCTGAGCACACGGGGCAGCCCATGGATGTCATCGAACGTGATACTGAGCGTGATCGCTTTATGAGCGCAGAGCAGAGTGTCGAGTATGGTCTGGTCGATCAGGTCATAACGTCGCGCTAGGCCCATTTTGCAGAAACTAGATCTGTCGCCTTGCATTAGGCGTAGAAACCTATCATCGTTAACTTAAGACGATGAGCAAGACACAAGGTTAGACGCGATGACGGGTGATAGCACCAGCGACGAAAACGGAAAACTGCTTTACTGCTCTTTCTGCGGTAAAAGCCAGAACGAGGTCCGCAAGCTCATTGCGGGGCCGTCCGTTTTTATATGCGATGAGTGTGTTGATCTTTGCAACGACATTATTCGTGAGGAGATACAGGAGACTGCCGCTCCGGAAGCCTCGGACAAGCTCCCAGTTCCTCGTGAAATCAACGAGATTCTAGACCAATATGTTATCGGGCAAGCCCGTGCAAAGCGCGTCCTCTCGGTCGCTGTCTACAACCACTACAAGCGATTGAGAACCGGGGAAGGTCAAGCCTCTGACGTGGAGCTTGGGAAGTCAAATATCCTTTTGGTAGGGCCCACGGGCTCGGGTAAGACCCTGCTTGCTGAAACGTTGGCACGGCTTTTGGATGTC
>Ga0213867_1000840_pt1 | contig 13714 bp, 33 predicted proteins | sample PICome_12_FD_160120 | JGI IMG/M metagenome (GOLD analysis project Ga0213867, IMG submission 160120) | Coastal seawater microbial communities near Pivers Island, North Carolina, United States - PICO540 | ecosystem: Environmental > Aquatic > Marine > Coastal | place: USA: North Carolina... | reverse complement strand
CCCGCTCAGCAATGTTGTCTACATTTGGGAACCATTTTTTATTTCCGCTACCCGTTGTCAAGTTAAAATATTTTTCCTCTGTTAATCCGTATCTAATCTTTACAATTATTTCTGTAGCTATCGGAGTTTTTTTAGGTCCTATTTTAACAGTCTTAATAATTACTCCACCGCCATCTACAAGGAACCTATCGTCCTTTGTAGGTATAATTGCTTTTGATGCTCTAAAGGCAAGAAGTTCTCCAGTGGCTATTAAATTATATTTTTTTATATTGTTATAAATCTTTTGCATTATTGCCGATTTGCGGAACTCTTTTGCTACCGCTGCTACGACAATTACCTTTATAAAGTTCTTATATTGAGACTCACTAAAAGCCATTATTCACTAATGCCTTTTATATATGGATTTCTTGGCAGTACAATGTCAAAGTCACAAAAAGCAGTTGTGATGTTATAATCCTCAAACGAAGAGCTTGATAGTTCTACATCATTAAAAGATACTTCTTTACCTAACTGCAACAACTTATCTTGCAATTGACCAACCACAAATATGTTTTCCTCAATAGACCCTATAGAAGCAGCACTATCATCCAGCATTGTTCTATCAATAATCACCAATGTAAAAGACAATGTGTACACAGGGGAGTTTAAATCTCTTGACAGATTAGATGAACTAGGAATCATCACCATAGTTCTATACTCAAATTCATATTGCTGCAAATCATCTTCGGAAGCAGTCATTATGAACTGGTTTACCATATTGTGATTTTCTGCGAAGGACTTTATCTCCTCGTAAAGCTCGGTGAGATTATTCATTTGTTTCTTTTTAAAATTTACAATTTACCCAATGCTTGACTTTGTCTTTGCCGTGCTGATTCTATCTTATTTTTCTGAGCCAAGTAACTCATCTCTGGCATCACCGTACTCATCTTGAGCATATATATCTCATCGTACTTTGTAATGTCTTCTCTTGCAAGCATACGAACCATAGAATACCAATACCATTGTTGTTGGAAAAGAGCCTCTCCAGTTTTTTCCATATGCTCCTCGTCCTCTACAAAATCTTCTTCATCTGGGACTTCATAGAAGACACCCTTGAATTGCTTGAACAAAACAATCTCCCTATTATTTAAAAATCTTTGCAACACAGAGTATACTTCTAATACATCTGTGTCTAATATATGCTCTCCGTTTTTAACTTCAAGCTCTTGGTCCTCGTTATCAAATACACTGTGTTCTTTGGGCCGCATCAATAATTTTGCAATCTCAAAATCATTTTGTGAACTGCTTGAATAATTTGTCTTGCCCGTAATTATCTGCTCAATCATTATGAATTGACCCAATACCAATTCTTCTACAGACATATAGCAATTAAACTTATCTAATGCATCGAAATGTCCTTCTATGGGTTCTTTTAGTGGGTATACGTTGGGTATCTCCCTTATCATAGATATTCTTTGCGCTGGATTAAGCTTTTCCAAATATTTATAAATAGAATCGTTATCGGATAAATACCTACTTATCTCAAGGTGCTGTCTAAATGTTATCATAGAAACAAAGTTACCCCTCCATCCTGCTCTTCAGCCGCACAATACGCACAAATAGCTAATGACATTACCATATCATCGTGCTTTCCGTCTGTGTTACTGAACTGCATATTTCCAGTGATGGCGTTACGTTTACTTTTAAAGTCGTACAATTCCTTGATTAAATCGTCATTCTTAGGAATCTTTATTACTTTGTCTTCAAATAGTTTGATTAAGTTACGAATAATCTCTGGCTTGCTCTGTGCTGAGGTTATAAAGGGTATAAGCTTGTAGAATCTATCGTCATCAGTAATATCATCAAACAAAAGGTCGTTGTTGTTTACCTCAAAGTAGGCCGCTGCTAACTCCTTGTCGTGTTTTAGGTAGAACGCTTTGATGCGTTCTTTGAACTCCTCGTAGTCCATACCTTCTTCCTTGTAGTTGAATCGGTCTATGTCAACTACCTCGTAATTCTCGGTCATTGCAGTAAGCACTGTGTAATCCTGCGCTACACCAATATCCATTCCAATGTATATCCTTTCATAGGAGGTGGTTAGTTTGGTGGTGATTGCATCTTCAACATTACTAAATAAAGCATTTGCAGATACTGGTCGGCAAAGGAACTCCTGGTCAAACTGCGCTTTAGTCATACTCTTCTTAATTCCTAGCACAGTCTTCTCTACCGCTGGGTCATCCAAGTCGAGATATGTTCTCTTGATGCTTTTAATCTGCCCCCAGTTTTCTTCTATCTGTCCCTCCTTGTACCAATCATAAAACCAATTAGGACCATTGAATGTACTAGCTGCTGCTACCCTACCACCTGTTCTCGTCACCATCGGCAACAATACCTCGTTGATAAAGTCCAACTTCATATATGCCGCTTCATCCAAATAGATATAGTCGAGAGTGGCACCACGAAGATTATCCCCACTATCAGCAGACCTAAACTTAATAAACGAACCATTGTAAAAATACATCTCATTTGCCTTCCTGTCATAACGCTTTACAATTTTAGTCCATAGTTCTTGATGGTTACTGAACATTGCTTCAATGTCCTTCATCACTTTGTTTGCTTGGTCTTGAATTGGGCTGACCCAGAACATACGGTGTTTAGGGTTGTTTAATGCTCTCATCACAGCATCATTCTGCATAAAGAACGTCTTACCCGTCTGTCTTCCCGCAACAAGGCATCCAATGAAGGGTTTGTCCTCGTGTATGAGCCTATAAAAATCCTTTTGTGGCTCAGTAGGATTGTATAACTTAATCTCCATTAATCAAGGTCTATATACCCCTGCTCCTCTTCCTTTGGTGCTGTAAGGTCTATCGTAGCCGTAATGTCTAGCTTAGTCTGCTCTATCTTGGTCGGAGCCTTATATCCTTGCATATCATTGATAATCTTAATAGCCTCCATAGCTACTTTCATATCTCCATTAGCTAATGCAGCATCACGGATGCTAATAAGCTTGCTTAGGTTAGTACCCTTTGCAGCCTCAATGCTCTTGGCCTCACTCTCGACAAACTTCATTATCTCACGATAGAATGCAGTACCCTCTGTTCTCCTATCACGATAGTAGTTTGTATACCCTAAAGACTTAGCTATTTTACCACCTTCTTCTATACCCTCGGACTTAACACGCTCGAGAAAGGCACTCTGAAGCTCTGTAAGCTCACTTCCTGGTCCAAGTACTATATCACCCTTCCTGTTTCTTTTAACGCCCATAGAAGCCTTTTAAATGAGTTTATACAAAGGTATGTTATGCGCACCTAACTTGCCAGTGAACTCCAGCTCCTTATAATTTGGAGCCTTGTCATCATAGTGATACCACTTGAACACTGCCGTCTTCACCCTCTGAATACAACTCCCACAAGCCGTCTTAGGGTTCTCCTGCTTCTTGAAGTACTGACTCTTACCAACCATACTATTATGGAAAGCAAACATCTCCTCCTTCAGTTCCCCTTTTGGTAACCCACTACCTACAAGCGCAATAATTAAACTCTTCCGTGTCATATCTAACAAATGGTTATTTACCTAATCTACAATCTTTGAATGCAAGATTCATCTCAACATTCATCTCCTTATTATAATATATTAGAATAACCTAATTATAATACCTTTACTCCCATAGTAAAGGTATTATGATAATAGTATTAGTGTAAAGTAAGACTATTATAATAATAGTATATATTATAATACAATATTCCCAAAGGAGCTTTTGAGATTCTAAAATCACCCTTCCCCCCGAACCTTCCCCCCGCTCCGAGAGGCTAGCATATTACCCTCTCTCTCTTTCCTCGGTCATTACTCACTTTTTACTTTTCCAATGTTAATTTTTGATTATTTCCAGGATTTTATTTGGATATAAAAAAAATTTTCTTTTATTCTCAAAGAGTCCTATTAGGGTGGTTAAAAAAAAAAATTAAAAAAAAATTACTTTTTGTTTGGTGGGTTAAAATTTATTCATACATTTGAAGTGTTCAAAGGGGGTAAACTCTGAAACGAAACAAAAAATAAAAACAACAAAAAAAAACTTTTAAAAAGTTTGGTAGTTTAGAAAAAGTTTATATCTTTACAGTATCAAACAAAAAACAAAAAACTAGGAATTATGAAAACACTAATTAACAAAGTAACGCCACAAGACATTTTTATTTTAACTTTTATCACTGTGGTAATTTTCGCGGGTATCGGTGCCGCAATGTCAATTTAATTTAATAAACAAATAAAAACTAGAAAAATGAAACAAGGTAACAAAGTAGTACTTACTCAAAAAGGACAGCCAAAGATTCAAGCGGACAGCGTGAACGAACTTGTAACGGCTCTATATAAAGGACTCCGTATACAAAAGAAACTAGGCAAACGCTTTTTAAAGTTAAGCCAGAGCGTAGAGATACAAGTACCTTTAAAAGGTAAAAAGTATTTACACTTACAAAAGTTAACTGCAAATAATTTCGATGAGCAGCAAATGTTAGACGTTATAAACTTTTTAAACTCTTAAACCTATGAGCGCTGTATTTATAGACATTAGTACAAAGCAAGGGCAACGTAAAAGAATAGCCACAAAGGTACGAAACTTGGACGCGTCCAATAGAAAACAGCGCGCCCAAGCACAACGCGAGGCACTAGAAAATACTTACGCAATGCGTATCGATAGAAGCACACAAAGACGCGAAGCAAGGCGCGCGAAGCGCAAAAAGTAAGCGTACCTAATTACATCGCAATAGCGACAACGCCCACATTGGGCGAATAGTGGAGACCACACTATAAACGGGCAAACCTTAAGCGGATAAGTACGCACTATTGTGTACTATCGTAAGTCTTAGGGTTTGTCTGTGTTGTAAAAAATTAGTAATATGAAAACAAAAATTTATATATTTTTAATTGTCTTTGGGCTTCTTAATATAGCGCACGGACTAGGAAACCCCAGCGGTTTCAATGATGAGAACTTATTCATAATGGGCGGTATGGCTGTTATAGGCTTAGCCATTATATTTAAACACGGAAACAAATAACAGATATGGAAACTACAACAAAAGCAAAGGTACAATACAAGATACCTAAAAACCTATTGAGCGTAGGTACAAGTAACGCCAAAACCAAGAAGAATGGCAGGGATACCAGGATACTGTATTTAGCTCCAGCAACGCAGAATAGCAGGGGAGCAGATATGTGTCCGAATCGTAGCGCAGGCTGTACGGCATCGTGCCTATTCACGGCAGGGCGTGGGCGTATGTCTAACGTAGCGAATGCACGAATCAATCGTACCGAATACTTTTTAGATGACCCTAAGACATTTATAGCACAAATGACCTTAGAACTAGAATGGGCTAATTTGCAGGCAAAGCGTACAAATAGCAAGACAGCGATACGGCTAAATGGCACAAGCGATAGAGACTTTTTGTATCTCATCAAGAAGTTTACTGGCAAGGATTTTAGAGATTGGGAAAACCTAATGTTCTATGACTATACGAAGATACCTAGCAAGTTACGCAGATACGATAAGGCAAACTATGTGCAGACCTTTAGCCGTGCTGAGGACAACCACAGCGAGGCTATTAAAGCCCTTGAGGATGGATACCCTGTGAGCGTGGTATTCCGCAAGGAGTTACCAGATACTTGGAATGGATACCCCGTGGTAAATGGAGATAGTAGCGATGACCTTATGCTGGATAGACCATACGACAGCGGATATGTTATAGGGCTTGTTGCAAAGGGTGATGCAAAAAAAGATACAAGCGGATTTGTAGTTGATTAATTAAATAGATATGGGACAAGTAGGAACCGTGATTGTCAAGGGTACAATCAAATTTGTAGGTAGCGTAGATATGACGCTATACGATGGTATGACCATCGAGGAAGCCATTGCAGATATTATTGCAGATGGTAATTATGACTATGTAGCAGATGATGCTGAGATGTTTATTGAGGGAATTGAATAAGTAAATTGATATGGAAATTAGATTATTGAGTGGCTTAATTGCCTCAGACTTTGTAGTAGCTGGTATAGATACTGCTGACTACCCAGACTTTTGTGATGCTCACATTGAGAGCGCAAGTGTTTTCCAAAACGGAGAGTGGAGAGATGCCACAGAATATGAGTTAGATGAATTAAACGAGGACGAGGATTTTGTTTACAAATGCGTAGAAAACGAATTATATTAATATTATGAAAGCAAATTTTTACCCAACGGATAGCGAACAAGAAACGCTAATGGACTTAGTGATTAGAGAACTATACCTACGAGGGCAGAGTATGGACAACTACAATGTCCAGGAGGTAGCATACCGACAAGCCATTAGTGATGGAGCAATGAGAACAGATAATTATTTTGTGTGATGTGGAGATATAGATTTTACTACCAATACAAGGTAGATGATAATGCAAAGATTACATATGGAGTAAAGCATTGTAAAAGACCGAGAGCAACAAACCTATACAAGCACTTAGAGAATTTGTTTAATATGGGGTTGATTGAAGTATATGGATATGATATAGAAAGTAATATATAAACAAATATGAATTATGAAAGAGAAGTTTGAAGCGTACTTACAGGTACAAGAGATTGGAGCATACAATATGTTTGACCCAAGAGCAAGGGATTTAGCACAAGAATTCTGCGAAGAGGAAATAAGCAAAGCAGATTGGGTACATATGATTAAGAATTACTCAGAACTTAAAGAGCAATATGTTTCGTAAGATTAAAAAGTACATAGAGAAAAAAATCTCCATATACATTTGGTGGTTTAAAAATTAATTATTAACTTGCAGAAAAATTAAGAGCAATGAAAACACACAAGTTGTACAGAAACCAAGCAGAGTATGTGCTAAAGCACAATGGTAAATTCTTCGGTGCTACATACCGTAAGAAGAATGGCGAACTCACAAAGATTAATGGTCGCTTCGGAGTCCATAAGTTTGTGAAGGGAACTGGGCAAAGTAGTCCTAATGTATGGACAATATGGGAAAACAATCGTAAGCGATATACATCCCTTGTCCCAGAGAATGTGATTGACATCACTTGTAATGGAGTTAAATGGGAATTGGAATGAAGAAGATTAAGTATGAGGTATGTTGGGATGGAGAACTCACTAACTACCGACAGGAGTTCGAGTCATTGGAGGAAGCGAGAATTGCTCTCGCCCTCCATCATAATCGAAATGCAAGAATGAAAGTATCAATAGTAAACAATGATTAATTATGCCTAATTGGTTTTATTTCACAGTAAATGTGAGCGGAGAAAAGAAAGATGTAGAAGCATTCGTAGAGAATGTAAAGGGTAGCAAAGAGTTTGATACCGAGGGTTATGAGTTTGACTTCAACCACTTCATCCCTCAACCAGACAATATCTTTAGGGAGAATATAGGTTCTGATAAGAAGAAAGAATTAGATGCTATTGGTGTACCAAATTGGTATGATTGGAACAACGCCAACTGGGGTACTAAATGGAATGCCAATGTAGAAACTGCCTTCTGCTTATCAAGTCACGAAGGATTCCCTATGGAGTATGAGTACGAAATATCTACGGCTTGGGCTTTCCCTGTGCCTGTGATGGATAAGATGGTAGAGATGTATCCAAACATTGACTTCACAATCGTAGGAGAGGAAGAATCAGGTTCTTACGGAGTATATTGGAGTACATCAGAAGACCTATTCCTTGAGGAAGAACCTATCCTTGTCGATGAATCAGATAATGACAGAGAGGTTTATTTTAATAGTGGTGATGAAGAATATCTATGGCGATATAAGGATAACAACGAGTTAGTCCCAGACCAGGATGACTTCTATCCATTTAATAAATACAGTTGGAGTTAATGAATATAAAAGATGACCTACTACTACGAGCAGACCTTGATACACTGTATGGCGCATTGGGTATGTTAGCAGAAAAGTGCAAGGAGGACGATGAGTTAATCAAAGTCCTCCTACACTTCGAGCAATTTGTGGAAATCCACAAGACAAGAACCAGAGATATGGTTACTTATCGAGACACAATTGAGAAAGCGAGAAATGAATATCGTAGTCTTAAACTAAAATACGATGGTACTAAAGACTTACTCAATCAGACTCGTGATATGTTACACAAAGTTATGAACCAAAAGATAGATGATAATGTTGATAACCAATTCTAATTTAGATGATTTTCTTGATGCAGAGTACCAGTATCAAGAGTATTATAATAGTATAATAAATAATAATAGTATTAATAGTAATACCCTTTAGGGGTATTACTATATTATAATAATAGTATACAGAGCGATGAAGATTACAAACGAGGATATTAAGAACTGGTTTCCAAGAGACAATAGGTTCCTGCACTTCTGTGCAAAGTACTATGGTCTAACATTCCCTAATAGCGAGGTGGTAGAAGAGGCTTCATACCTTGCTATTAAAAACATAATGAGGTATATGGATAGAGGACAAGAGTTCGAGAACGAGAAAGAAAAGACTGGAATGGTTATGAGCGCATTCCGCTTTGCTATATTAAACTCATACCGCAGTTATCAAAACGCCAATAGGCGTAACCTTGATGTGCGTAATGATTCTGAACTTACCTATGGAGCAAGTGATGATGAGGTTAGTCTTTACCAACGTGCATTGGTTAGCCACGACAAGTCTTACGATAACACTTTAGAAACACTTAAAGAGTTCGTTGATAGCGAACTACCATACCTTGAGAAAAAGGTTGTTACAGAGTGTTATTTTAACGACAAAGGTTTTAAGGAACTTGCTGATGATTTGAAAGTATCAAGAAGGAAGATTGAACTCGCAAAGTACAGAGCTTTTACGAAGATTAAAAATTATTTAAAACAAGAAGAGGAGAATGAAAAGAGAAGAGCGGGAGTTACCACTAAGCCCAGTTACATTTCAGAGTCTCGTAGTAAGTTACGAGCAAAGATACTTAGTAAACCCATTAGAGAAGAGCAGGCTAGAAAAGATAGTTATACCGAGGCAATGTCTTTTATTCATTCTTCACCGAAAATATAAACAGACTGTACAGCACGTTGGTAGTCTAGCTGGTAAAGACCATTCCACAGTTATACATAGTTGCAAGGTATTGGAAAATGCATTGCATTGGAAAAACATCAAATATATAAACTGCATAAACAATTGGTCTAAAGTATTTGATGATGTAATACCCAATAGCCAACAGACAAAGGATGAGTTGTGCGATAGGATAACATATGAACTACTATCTACAATGCTTTCAGATAAAAGTAAGATAGATGTTTTAGATATGGTTAAAGAAAAATTATTGTACGATAACGTGGATGAAGGTAATTCTGTGGTAATTTAGTAGTAATCAATTCAATTTTAATATGAGCAATTACAAATTCAAGACAACAAACATCAAAGGGAAAGAGTATGTTGAGGTTAATGAGAGAATCAAGTACTTTAGATTCTCTGATGAGTACAAGGGATGGTCGCTATCTTCAGAGGTAGTACACCTTGATGCTGACTCGTGTGTTATACGAGCAGAAATTCGTGATGAGAACTGGGTACTTCGTGCCACTGGTTTTGCGCAAGAGGATAAGAGCAGTAGTTACATTAACAAGACATCTTATGTGGAGAACTGTGAGACAAGTGCTTGGGGTCGTGCATTGGCTAATCTCGGTATTGGTATTGACACTTCTATTGCGAGTAGCAACGAGGTATCAATGGCTATCTCAAAGCAGAATAGTAAGCCTAAGACTGAGGCTAAGAAGACTAACAAACCCTCGCTATTGGAATTAACTGATGACATCGTTGAGAAGATGGTAGATGCAGTTAAGAATGGTAAGCGTGATGCTGTTGAGAATGCTCTTGGGAAGTACCAAGTATCTGCCCAGCAGAAGAAACTAATCTTAGGATAATTATGAATTACAAGAAGAACATAACACTTGAGACAAAGGATGGTATCACAATATCACTGGGTCATCAAGGCTCAAATGTCGTAGATGTATTTGTCTACAACGAAGAAGATAAAATGATATCAGAATTTATGTTATCTGCTGAAGTACTTGAAGAAATAGGTGTTGAGATAGCCAAGTACGGAGAGTTTATAAGAAAGAATAGCAATGGTTGATATAATAGAAAGGTTTAACGATGATGAGGTGTACTATGCGGACAGAGAATATCTGTCCAATAGTTCCCTCAAGTTACTGAAGGAGTCCCCAACCAAGTTTGACTTATGGCGTAAGAACAAGTGGCAACAAGCATCTACCTCAGCATTTGATGTAGGTCGTGCATTGCACGCAAGGTTCTTAGAAGACAAGCTAAATTACACTGGATGGGATGGTGCAAGAAGGGGTGCTGAATACAAGAACTTCTGTGCTGAGAATCCAGACACCATTGTACTCACTAAGAATGACTACCATATCGTTGAGGGTATGTACGACAAACTATCTAAGGTTCCTCAAGTAGAGGAGATTATGGGACTGTCTATGAAACCCGAAGTGCCAGGAGTATTGGAATGGGAAACTGAAAAGGGTAACATCATCAAACTAAAAGGTAAGGCTGATGCCTTGGCTTGGGATGGTGAGCTGAGTTACCTTGTAGACTTAAAGACTACTAAGGACCCATTGCATAAATGGAAGCGTAATGCTTTCTACAACTACGCACAGCAAGCCTATCTATACAGCGAAATCTTTGATGTAAATGTATTTTATTTCCTTGTGGTTCAGAAAGAGTTCCCTTACGAGGTGGGTATATACAAGGCAGGGGATGCATTCCTTGCGCGAGGAGAGAAAGAATTAGAAGAGTCTATTAACTTATATGAAAGATTATTTATTGATGGAGAATACAAACCATACAGTGCGGACATTGATGTCATATAGCAACCTTGAGAACGTAATAATCTCTGGGACAAGTACCATTAGTGGTGTTGCCATTGCTGAGATTATGTCAAACAGCAAAAAGAAAGAAGTAGCATTAGCAAAGAGTGTTGCCTGTGCAATCTTCAATGATTATGGATACGGTGTGCGTGAGATAGCAAGGCTATTAAACATTGACCATAAAGGAGTATCGGTATATATCGGCTCACACGATAACCGAATGGCTGATAAGAAGTACTTAATTAAGTACAACAAAGTCAAAGCATTTGTAGAAGGCTATGAGTTTTCTAATGAGGTAAATGTGAATCGCTTGAATGAGATGGCTAGTAAGGTCATTGCAATTGAAGAGAGATATGAGCATCTAAAAGAACTATTAACAAGTAACTAAACAAAAACAATTATGGCAAACGACAAAGTATTCGTGGGTAAAACAAATGTAGTTAATACCAAGTACGGACAAATCGTAAAGGTAGCTTTAGGTCCACAGGACTTTGAGGTTCTACAGAACAATAAGAATGATAAGGGCTGGGTTAACCTTGAGATTAAAGACAAACGTGATGGTGGTAAGTACATCCAATTGCAGGGCGAGATGAAGCCCAAAGCTGTAGGTGTAAATGACACCGATGATGGTATGCCATTCTAAATAGTGATGAGGGGCTTCGGCCCCTCTTCACTTTAACACTATATAGAGATGATAGAGTTTAAGTGGTTTGTGGTTTTCATGACTATCGCCTTGAGTGTGATATTCATATACCTAACAGGAAAGAGAGATGAATGAGATGAGACATTTCCTACGCATAGCAAATGCGAGGTTAAGAAAGGTGTACCCCAACAAACAACAGCGTAGAGCGTGGGCTGCTAAGATGTACGCCAGATGGATAGAGAGATGTACCAAAGTGGTACACGAGTAAGGGTATAACCTTACAAGGCTGTCACATAAGTAAGGTAATAGTGTGACAAAGTGTAAAATAGAAACCTTTAAAACAAAAGAGAAATAAATTATGTGGAAAGATGTAAAAAATGAACTACCGACAAACACCTTTGAGTGCGTTGTAAAAATGTGGAATCAATTTAATGATACTTGGGTGACGGGAATTGGTATTTACGATATACCAACAAAGCAATGGGAAGTTTCAAGCAATATAGGTGAGCAGTACCCTGTTCATTTTTGGTTTCAAACACCTGAACTTATTGAAGTTAAATAACCTTTAACACCAAAGAAAAATGAAACTATTAGAACTAAAGAAAGACGAGGATGTGGTAATCCACATTCCAACGCAAGAAGAGTACGACCGAGTGATGCAGGTTCTTGAGGAGCTTGGGTATAAGTGGAATGGCGGTGAATTACCAACAGAGCTTAATTGTTGGATAATTGAAACTAGAAACTTTTGTATAAGGATAAAATCGGCAGTAATAGGGTTTTTCAATGTAGATTATTACATCAGTCAAGGCTACGCTATCCACCAAATCAGCGACTTCGGGGAACTGAAATAGAAACCTTTAACACCAAAGAGAAATGGAAACAAGAAAAGTAACAATTGATTACAGCAGAGAAGGATTAGGCGTTCAAGAAATTGAAGCGCAAGTGTTACATCACCTACACGATGTTGATGGAAGCCAAATCATCTTGCTAAAAACAGCAAGACGTGAAAGTGTAGAAAACTTTATCTACAATGAAGTAGTAGATACAGAAACCTTTAACACTAAGGAGAAATGAGAAAGCAATTACTAGCAATAATTAAAGAAGCAACAATACTGAAACGAGAAGATATCTCTTCATCCTCTACCAAAGAGGAAAGAGAATATTGGAATGGCGTAGCGGATGGATTAACTGAAGCGTATAATCTAATTGAAAATTTTAACACCAAAGAGAAATGACAACAGAAAGAATTAAAGAAATACAAAACAAGACTGCTTACCCCGAAAGTGCAAGTGTACAACAAGCCTTATTACAAGTTTGGAATGAAGTAGCGCAGAAATACGAAACCTTTAACACCAAAGAGAAATGACACCACTACAAGAATTTATTGAAGTGCTAAAAATCCATAGAGATACGGCATTTGAGAAAGAAAAACTATACGAAGACCTTGTGCTTACTGAATACTATGAAGGCAGAGCAAAAGCGTTTGAAGATGCTATAAGTTTTGCAGAGGCATACTCTGAGAAAGAGGTGTCTACCCTAATGTGGTTTGCAGCTTATGTAGCAGGAGAACTTTGTGAAAAGGATATATCTCTGGGAGAAATGAGGGTTCTTGCAGAAGGATACTACAACAAAGCCTTTAACACCAAAGAGAGATGATTAAAATAGATTCAGAAGTAGATTTTGAAAAAGAAATGGAACAACTTCGTTTTGAAACACCCAAGTATGTAGGTGGTTATAGATTAGGAAAAGACCATTATGTTCAATTTAATTTAACCTACAAACCTAATTGGTTTCATCGTACTATGATGAGATTGTGTTTTGGATATAAGTGGGTAAACCTTTAAAATTAAATAAGATGAAAAATTTAAAAGAACTAATCAAGCACTATAAAGGATTGTGGGCAGATGGAAAACGCCCAACCATAGAAGAAATTGGAGAAGCAAAAGATGCTATAACCAAAATTTGGAATGGTAACCAAACTGAAATTGGAGAAGTAGACAGTTATTATGGTGGTCTATCAGTTATGGAGAATGATGGCGCATACTTTTGGGCTATTAAAAACTATGACGGATGGATGCCTGAAGAAATTACTAAGGAGTTGTATGATGCATTATTAACCTTTAACACCAAAGAAAAATGAAACTATTAGAACTAAAGAAAGACGAGGATGTGGTAATCCACATTCCAACGCAAGAAGAGTACGACCGAGTGATGCAGGTTCTTGAGGAGCTTGGGTATAAG
>Ga0213867_1000839_pt1 | contig 13719 bp, 10 predicted proteins | sample PICome_12_FD_160120 | JGI IMG/M metagenome (GOLD analysis project Ga0213867, IMG submission 160120) | Coastal seawater microbial communities near Pivers Island, North Carolina, United States - PICO540 | ecosystem: Environmental > Aquatic > Marine > Coastal | place: USA: North Carolina... | reverse complement strand
ATGGGCAATGGGTAGAGCTGGCAACTATAACTGCCAAATAGTTATTTAACTAACTAACTGCAACTAACTATCAACTAACTGCCATCACTAAAATAGTTATCTTACTGCCAACCAACTGCCAAAAAGTATTACGCGGTTTCACGTACACCAAAAATTTTTACATGTACGGTGTATTAAAGTACATACAAATATTAAGTGTTACCACTACAACTAGTATTTGTTTCCAGCTCACAGGAGAAGGTTGAGATATTTTTGATTGTGCTGCTTACTTTTTATTGTCGTCAATTTATCAAGATTTGTGAGGGTAGAAATCATTGGCGAAGAACGTGATCACTCATTCATTAGCTTGTCGAATGTCAACCTTTTACATCAAGAACAATTATAGAGCCCTGCCTTTTCTCGTTCATGATGATTTTTATAGCTTTGTGCAAATCGCCATTTCCTTTCATACATTTCTTTCCACGCAACTCTTTTGGAGACGTAAATCCCTCGCCTAGTAATCGATGACCCCCAGATTCTTCCCAATCAAAAACTGCAAGTTTCAACCTTCGATCAATGTCTCCATTGAAAACATTTAGATTAATTTCAAATGGCTCCCATGTAGGATTCACATGATTCTTAACTATGTTCGATCGATAGCACAGGCTGTACTCGGTCTCTTCCTCTGCGTACAAGTTATCGTTGTAAAGTTGCGAGTTCGCGACATAACTAGCGCCGTAACCCACATGTTCTTTCCAAACTTCCAAAAATGGATCTGATAATCCAGTGAATAAACTTCGTTCAACATTTTTCAGACCTAAGGCACGTAAATGTAGGTACAGATAATCATTTGAGCTTGTGAAGGAATCAAACCGTTCGACCAAAATCTTTATTCTTGCCCTTCTGTCAATCATTGGAAGCGTAATTATTCCGTTTGAGAATTTCCGTTTCTCAAGCTCATGTCTAATATCAACTCGAACAATAGAATCAATCATGTAATAGTTGTGAATTTCGTCGGAAACTTGTTGATCTACCCAGTCTGATGGATTATCTTTATGATTTCTTTGATAACTATGATGATGGATCTTCGCGAATTCAGATACCTGTCGCAGATACTCAGTCTTTCGAGTTGTCTAAAAAGTAATTAGTGAAAAAAAGTATAATCCAAAACATATCAGCTTTGGAAACTAAAATTACCTTATTCATTCTCTTTTCGTCAAACAAGAAGATGTGAAGAAAGGTATCTTGATTTTGGCGTAGCTTTATTTGGAATTGATCCGACCACTTAGGCTCGTTGGTCGAACGAAGACTGCATTAGAAAGAAAAAGTTATCTCAGTTACAATGAATAAAATAAATAGAGTCTTGAACATATTACAGACCATGTAGTTTTTGCCTTAAGAAACGCCCCATCTGGGCATAATTCATTGTTTCGTGTGACAAATATAGCGCAAAAAGGCGATGGCTTCTTACTGAACATTCCCTTCGTGGGCTCTATTTTTGCCTGCAGTGTGAACATAATTTTTTCAGACATCTTTATATTCCATAAATTTTATGATGACCACTTATTCTTTTAATCAAACACCTGAGGTAAATTCAAGACATGAATCTAAGTAAAGTATTCAATTTTCCGTTTGTTCAAAATTGAAACGAAACGAAAAGAAGCGAAAAAATGATTTTCAACCTCCTCAATTTGATTCGGTTTTCCTCTCAATAAACCTCGAAGAATTAAAAACTACGATGACAGGTGTCAAAACAAAGTTTTGATATGTTTTGATGTTGATACTGAAATGTGTAAAAGGGGGAGAGTACAAATGTTCACTAGAAAGTAGGGTGGGTAATGTGAAATAGGCTTGTGAAGTATGATATTTGATGATTCATGCATGTTTGGTTTTTGTTGTACACTACGAGTACATGATGTGATGTACCAGAAAAGCTACCATATATATATAAAAATATAAGAAGGGTTTCTTATTCCTTTATCTATTGTACAAAATTCAACTGATCGGATCTACCAGCTTCGCCCTAATATTCGAGTAGGTATGCGAACGATGAGAATGTCGACGGCCCCTAATTAAACCACGTCTCTTATTGAAACGTATTCAGTCGTGCGCGATGTTAGCACGAACAAACAGTTGACTCGGAGAAGTCAAACTTTTTATTGGTATTCCTTCAGGTACATATGAAATGTATAAGAAACTACTATAATCCCGCATGCATGTTAGCAGAGCCACTCATTTTTCGAAAATCCCACCATAAGTCTATGTTGTGTGTGGTGCACCTTGTCAGAGAGAAGAAAGAGGAGAAGAAGAGCTAGAAGAAGTGACAACTTTGAAAAGAAACGGGGTAAACAAAAACCAAATGGCACTGAGCCTACAGTAAATTGGGAACATCTCAGGAAAGACGAGGTGAACGTTGATCTGTCATACACATAATTTACCTGCTATTGGAATAGATTATAACAAAAAAGTGACAGTCTAATACACAAATGATTCGATTGCGCTCTCAGCATGGTGCCACCATTGGCAGACGGTGCATTAATGGTTACCATCACACAAGATTAAGTAGAAGCGAGGCTACATCACCATTTTTACTTGACGTCGACGTACAAAGTTCTAAGGGTCAATGGGGTTATCAGAACTTTAGTAATTCAGGCAGCAGCAACTCTTTATTCGCACGAAACTTCAGTACAAATAAGGCTGATGACGATGATTTCGGTGCTTCAAAATCGGAAGATAATACATCTTCAAGCCTTGATGAGTTGTTGGAAAAATTGGCAAAAGAGGAAAACGTATCAGATGGAGTATCTAGTGGAATATTAGAAGATGTTTCTGCTCAGGCAGCTGTTGAGTTGAGTAACTCCAACCCTGCTGATCTACTTATTAAATTGCTTTCAAACATTCATGAAGTCACAGGACCCGAGGTCCCATTCGCTATGGTTATAATTGGTACAACTATAGCCATAAGAACTTTGTTCCTTCCTCTGGCAATCAAGTCCCAAAAGAACTCAAGCAGGATGGCTCATATGAAACCTGAAATGGATCAATTAAAGGAGAGAACGCAAAGATTGCAAGCAAAAGGAAATGTTACACAAGAAATGAATTTAAAGTTAGCAGATGATATGAAGAGTCTCTTCAAAAAGTATGGTGAGTCTTGAACGATCTGCGGAGATATGACCGATCATATTTCAACACGTTTCTATATTATTTGTAGATTGTAACCCTTTGCAAAGTCTCCTTTTACCTGTCGTTCAATTTCCAACGTTTATGAGCATGTTTTTTGCATTGAGAAAGATTCCAGAAGTATATCCCGATGAAATGGCAACGGGTGGAATATTATGGTTTCAGAATTTAGCTGCATCTGACCCGTACCTCATTTTACCTTTAATATCTGCTGGTAGTTTCCTTCTTATGATTGAATCAACGAAAGAAACAATGATGGCATCAAATGCGGAACAAGGTTTGTATATAGCAAGCAAATTTTTCGAACCGTTTCAACTTTCTCATGTCCAAATTTTTTGTCCCAGGGAAAATAATGATTATGGTTTTTCGTGGCATGTCTTTAATTATGGTTCCGATCACAATGAACTTTCCCACATCCTTGTTCTGCTATTGGGTTACAAATAACGTATTTTCCTTAGGACAAACCCTACTATTGAAGGTTCCAGCCGTGAAGAAATCGTTTGGAATTTGGAATCCTCCAAAACCAGTCCCTGGGGCGCCAGCTCCAAAAGGAATTGTGGACGAATTAAAGGAAGCCTTTTCCAAGAAAAATGAGGAGGCAAAAGCAATCGCAGCAAAAAAGGGGAACACACACGTAGATTATACACTCCCTCCTGCAGATCCTCTGAGGCGGGTTGGGTCTAAGAAATCTCGTAGAAATAGAAGTAAGCGAGGGAAAAAGTAAGCAACCGGTAGTATATTTTCCAATAGTCCAGTCTGACTTTTTTCGTAAATACATCGTTATCCTATGTAATTATACTGCATAGTAATGCATACTTCGACTGCAAAATAATATGCATTTTATTGAGTCATAACCTCTCGTTGCAACAAATCACAACATCACAACCAGTGCAAAGTGAAGGGTGTGAACAAAAGTGGAATTTTCTTCGATTTTTGTGAGCTGTTTTTCTTAACAGTTTACTTTTTTCTATATCTTTTCATTGGGACAGTGTGAGAAATAAAACTCATAACGTGGAAATGTCACTCTCAATCCTTTCTTTGATGGAGCAGGAATGTGAAGGAAGGACGGAGTTTTTTATAAAGCGATGAGTGATTGTTGTTATGGAAATCATACTCAATAAATGGATTTGTTTAAACCTAATGAAAATATAGGTCATTCCTACTCAGAGAGGGGCTCTCATGACGATTTCGATGATGAGGAGGAGCATGAATCATAGGAAGATGAGTTCCCAGGCGAAATCACGCATGAAGGCAACAAAGTTCAAAGTTATAAGAAACAAATGGAGAGAAAGAGAGAGTGACGCTGGAGGACCGGTGTACGGGCCATACTGATGGTACAGATTTGGCGTATGAGTTGACGCATCGAAGAGGGATATTCCGATGTTGGACAGTTACGCTATTTCTCACCTATTCCTTTATATTTTAACCTACAAACCTACAAACGAATCACTTACACTTAATTTGAAAGAATTGTGTACTTAAAATGGTGTATTTTGAGCTTGTTAGATAGAAATTCTAAAATTGCTCTGCGCGACATTCCGCAAGTATTGCGCAAGTTAGCCAAAATATTGTGTTTTCAAACTTTACATCTCACGATAAAAACAGGCTATCGCTTATTTGACACTTTCTCAACAAAGAGAAAGCATTAAATTTTTATATGACGAGTCGACCGAGGTCTCAGATGATAGTATCACTCCAATAATCATTCCCTATTTGACCTAATTTTCTCGTATAAAAATCCGTAGAGCTAAATAATGGTTATTCCGAAATATCTCAACATCTACTCAATAATATTCATTAAAAATTTGTAGATACATCCCAAAAACCATGTTAAGGGTCATAGGGTACTTGGAATGGTTAAAATTAAGTTTCTGGAAGTGAAGTTACAAAATACATCAAAAATACACCTCCCGACAAGAAAATACTCCGAAATGTACGAGGTATATTGAACGAATCATCTTACATGTACCAGCATTGTCAAAATACATGTATTGTATTTTTGCATGTTTACATATTCAAACATATTGGGTATACGAGGCACGAGGCGTATATGCCATAAGCTTGACTCTCGTTCATCGCAATCGTGCTTCGAAGAAAACACACGTTGACTGACTCCAAGTTGTATTTTGTTCAAAATCTCAACCCAATATGCGTTCTTACAATTTTCAATGCGCTTTCGTAGGTTTGTTCATTGAAAGACGCGTGTTAACCTTGTAAACCAATGTTATTGGTTTTGGTTCAATGGGATCGGACGTCATAACTCATATACCGGTATGTTAACAGTTAACAGAAAAAACATACCGGTATTTTCGGTAATTTTAGAATTCTGCAATCATTTGGCGAACGTTGAATGCCAATTTTTCGTAAATTTACTTATATGAAAAAAAGGATACTAATTATGATTTAGAGTCAAGAAGATATACGTGTATGTTCAATATATGATCAACGTCGAGAACATGACAAAAATCAAATTTGAAATTCACTCCTTGCAAAATATGTACATATACTACGTGCTACAAATAATTACAGCGACTCAATCAAAAATAGTTTGGAATGAATGGTAGTTTCTCAATACATCAATCAACTACATGACGTTACAGCAACTTAAAACCTGAATACATTTTTATTCTTTAACGGTAAGACTGATTTTCCCTCTTTGATTAGGTTGGAAAGTAATTGAAAGGATAATGGCTCGAGATCAGTTTCCATGTCGCCAGGACTGCTTACTTTCCTGATTGGAACCGTAAATATAAAAATCGAAAGGATCTTGACTTGGTCCATACAGTTCGGGATAGGCAAGGGAAAGCTTATTCGATATCAGTTACTCTATAATTCAAGACCGATGGAAACTACTCTCGATTTCCTCAAAAGCAATAGCGTGGCGTGCAGCCTCCCCACCCACTTTCCCCTTGTTTTGTAAGAGGTGTCAAGGTATTTTTGCACAACCAATGAAAGAAACTGGACTCTGTAAAGTCGTTCCATCTTCAATGAGCTTATTACACATGTATCGATTACGTATGCAACGGCAACCACCAGATTACTAAAAAGTTTTTTCTTGAACTTCCCTTACAGCGTCCTGCCTTCGAAAAATTAATACATCGTACACGAAACAAAGGTACTGAGGTACATTCTGGGAAGTACATTTACAACGAACAAACGAAAAAAAAATTATCTCTCCAATTGTCATTATGTCGCTGGAAGAAAAAACTACCACCCAGAGCTTATTAGAAACGTCTCCTGACAATCCAAGTATCAAAATGTCAACTGCTGTCTTCGTACGAAACCATGATAGCAAAACTGGGGAAAGTTGGATTCCGGCTGAGGTTTTAAAGTACAATGACGGAGAAAGACGGAGTGTGGATGTTGTCCTTGTTCCCGAAAATGGTTGCGACGATGCTGAAAATAAAACCAACGGTTTGTCAGTTAGCACCTTGGATCTCTCAAGTTATCCCAATCAGACATTGCCACTGCAAGAGGTAAATAAATATGGTGAAAGAGCAGTCCATGCTGATCTATCTGATATGCACTACTTGCATGAGGCGGGAATTTTGTACAATTTAAAGGATCGCCACGTCATTGAAGGCGCTCCATACACACGTGCTGGATGTATGATTGTAGCTATGAATCCTTATAAATGGATGAACGAACTTTATCATGAAGAGGTTAAATGCCATTATGCCGATAGGCTGGTTTGGGAAACTATCTCAAGTTCTAGAAGTACGAAAGATATCGAACCGCATTTGTACGAAATATCGGCATTGGCATACAAGGGATTAATTGATAGTGCAAATGATGGAAATATAATGAATCAAGCAATTCTTGTATCGGTGAGTTTTAATTGAAGTATGTGGTCGTGTCTGCATCTCGATCATAAGTTAAAATCCTTTTGTACGCCGATAGGGTGAGAGTGGGTCCGGAAAAACTGAGAGTGTGAAAATACTAATGAACCACTTAGCGATTTTAGAGTCTACAAAAGATACTATCGCGAAGCGAAAAAAAGAAGCAAAGAATCGCTCAGTCGATAATGTTAAAATAACGAAAGGAAAAAGAAGTTCTAAAAGATTGAACAAATCTCCACTGAAAAAGCTTTCTTCGGTAAGATTTTTCACTTCGCCGAAGGACGATGCAGAGAAGGTCGTAATAGCGAAAATGACAACTGATGATACTGACTCATCGATGTCATCTACATCTGAATCGGACAAAAAAGACGAAAAATCGAAGCTCATTGTTAATCGTATTGCTGAGACAAATAATGTTTTGGAAGCTTTCGGTAATGCAAAAACTTCCCGCAATGATAATTCATCACGCTTTGGAAAATTTGTTCAACTTCAATTTGATGTTGAAAAGTATCCATTATCTAGTTGCAAGCTTGTCGGCTCCTTCTGTGAAACTTATTTACTTGAAAAGTCTCGTGTTGTGAGTCACCTCTTTGAAGAACGGACATTTCATATATTCTATCAACTACTTGCCGCCACGGACGATACCAAAGTCGAGATATGGGAAGGCCTCACCGGTGTAGATTCATCTGCATTTAAGTATGTTGGAGAAACTAAATCTGCTGATGTCACAGGTATCAGTGACGCGAACCGCTTTGAAGAGACGCTCAATGCTTTGAAGATAATTGGATTGGAAGGCGCTGATATTATATCTTTAATGAGAAGCATATGCGCAGTAATGCAGTTAGGAAATATATCCTTCAAAGCACAATCGAACGACGGCTCAGAAATATCATCGCCTGAAGAATTCCAGAAACTCATTGATGTTTTGGAGGTGAACCATTCTCTTTTGAAAGATGCGTTGACTACTTCTAAAGTAAATGTTCGTGGAGAGACCTTTATCAAGTCAGTAGTTCCAGAAGTTGCGAAAGAAAGATGTGATTCGCTCGCAAAAGCAATCTACAGCAATGTGTTCGAGTGGTTGGTTTCATTCATAAACAAGGCAACAACCGCTCCGAAAGTAGATGGTCACGACTTTAATGGAGGTTTGACAGGTACTATCGGATTATTAGATATTTTTGGCTTCGAATGTTTTAAAGTCAATCGATTTGAGCAACTACTAATAAACCACGCTAACGAAAAATTGCAAGTCAAGTTTACAGAAGACGTTTTTGTTGCCGTTCAAGAAGAATATAAACATGAAGGTGTTCCAATTGAAAACATCTGTTTCCCCGACAATTCAAGTGTAGTCTTACTTCTGGAAGGAAAATCGAGTTTAATGTCTTTGCTTAATGAAGAATGTGTGTTACCGAAAGGAAATGATTGCAATTTCGTTTCAAAAATATTCAAAAGTTTGCCGGACAACCCTTGTCTCTATAAAGAAAAATGTTTTGTCCGTCATGAGTTTGGTGTCTCCCATTTTGCTGGAAAAGTAAAGTACGAAGCAAAAGACTTTGTCCTAAAGAATCAGGATTATCTTCATCCTGATCTCATATCTTGTGCTGCGACAAGTTCCAACAGGATCATCTCCGAAAAATTTGTGCAAGAGGTCAAGTTGTCTACATGTATGACGAGAACTCTCAGTAGGGCTTACAGCATAATTTGTGGTGATTCAGTCTGGGGAAATTTCAAAGCTCAGCTTGATGAACTTCATAGAAAACTATGTGTAAGTCAGTGTAGATACGTGAGGTGCATTAATCCCAATTTGAAGAATGCCCCCAGAAGCATTGAGCTGTCACATGTACTTTCTCAAATTCGGTGCTCAGGTATTGTCGAAGCAACAGTTATGTCACGACAATGCTACCCTAATCGCTTATCATTCGAAAAGGTTATTGATTCGTTTGGTCGTTTTGCGAATGAGTCTCGAGAGATAAAGAAGAAAGGGAAGTTAACCAACTTAAGACATCGACATTCTAAGAATAATAGAGATCGAGCAGAGGCGATTTTAAAGTCTTTGTGTCACCGGGATGAAAATGATCGAACGCAATTTCCGTTTGTTTGTGGAAAAACCTTGGTATATTTTAGGGCAGGAGCATTGGAGTCTTTAGAAGATCTACGTCTTTTAGCATATAAAAACGCTGCAACAATCATTCAAAGCTTTGTTCGTAAGTGTAGTGCAATAGTCGCATACAAAGAATTTAGGCGGAATAAAGGTGAAGCGTTGAAAAAGAAGAAAAAGCTTTATAAACCTGTCAAAAAGCTAATTCGAGCCGTTTCGGTTGTTTGTTAGAGAAAAGATACAAGGCAACCGGCGAGGCTGAATAGTAAATGCCTATTTTGCATGTTATATAAATACATTTTATTTTTTGTTTTGGGATTTTTATGGACTCGAGTTCATGAAATATATTACTTGCACATAAAAGAACTTTAACAATATCTATTTCCTCATCGAATCCCTCTCATCCAATCCCAAAAAGATCCGTGACTAACACAAACTCCGGATCTGATACTCATGATCCGGATTTCCCTCTCATCCATTCCCACAAAGGATCCCCATGACTGACGCAAATCACGGATCGGAAGCTTGTGATCCAGATTCTATATGGACATTTCATCTCCTCATTATAAAGCTCATCTTCAGCCAATTTATTACGTTTATCACTCACTGAAGAAAAAATGAATTTTTTGTTGTTGCTGTCAGAGGATTCACTTAGTATTGGGGTCTCATATTCCCAAATAAGTTGGGATCATTGTCTTGGATGCTATCCTCAGCCAGTGATATCTCACACCCCAAGTTTTAAAACGCCTTAGCTCAATCAATTTGGTAGATTCCCTGCTGAAGTACTGTTGTCAGTAATCATGGGAGAACCTTCTTTTGGTTGTGGGTGATCGAAAATATCTAAACAGATACATCGTAAAGGCGATGAGATTTTGCCAATTATCGAGTACCTCTGGTTGAGCTTCAGCAGCAGAGGTTACCACACAAAGAAGAGCTTTGTACTTGGTATTTGGTATGAAATGGATCGTTGGGTGTAATGGTATTATTTGAGGAGTCTACCTTTCGGTTGGTAAAATAATGATGTCCAGCAACTCGACTTCGAGCTTTCGGTAGAACCAGATCAGCTGCATCGATTTCGCAAACTGCAATAATAACAGTTGCATAGGAAGGCGAATTCGATTAAAGCATTGATTCTAATCCTTCTGTTAAATTAGACACTAAATTTTCACTCGACTCGCGATTCTACTTGGGTCCAATTGCTGTGTATTGCGTTTGATGCATTATCCTGTAGTATTGAACCATTCCGTGACGACGGCTTCACGTCCGATTGGAACTATATACGCTCGTAGGCCGAATAGCCTCGTCCCATCTTCGCCTTGTCCGAATCCCTTGGAATATTCGCTACCTCTCACAGTTCATGGTATATTTCGGATTTTGCTTTCTAAATACAGCATTTCATTGAGCTGTGGTTGAGCTTGAGGCAGATTCATACGAGTCTTTCTTAATGAAGCTTGACTTCTGGAAAAGCAATCGCTGGAGGTCCAAATATGTACGTATTATCGGCACCATTCAGGACAACACCACCCATTTGTTGCAGTTTGGCATGTGTTTTATTGGCTTGGATGATATTTATAACGATGTTGGGAATGGTTTCCATATCGCCTTGTTTGAAACCTTCATCCATTCTAGACCGATGAAGTCAGAGATCATCATATTTCGAAAGTTGCAGTGCCATGAAGTTCGAAACTCGGTATTTTCCCATAGATCTTCAGGTATAGAATATCGGTCATTCGAGATGTCTAGCGCTATTTCGACCCAATCTGGACTGTCTTCCATAAGAAGTGAGATTGCCATGACAAGTTGTAACGGGTAAGAAATTGCATATCATTCGTACTGAATCCAGGAGCTAAGTATGGGTAAAGGCGTGGAAGATTACGTTTGTGATGTGGTCTTTAATTCTGGTAATGAAGTAGTTGATGCAGGGTGCTGCGTATCTGCTATTGATAGTGACGTCTGGCGTAATATTGTCTGGATGTACTTTGGGGTAAAGTTTTAGTAAAAGAGCTCCATTTCACTACATACTACGAGATTTGCAGTTATTGTGATGTAATGCTAAGTATTACAAGAAGCTTTCGGAAGAAAATCCTAATATGGTAAGCGAAGCAACATCTCAGTGAATAGTGCTATTTGGAGAGCAAAACAATAATGGATATCAATTTATTAGACTTTGTATAAGAGAGACAATCGGATTGAAAATAAATGTTCTGAAAAAGTATACTGAAGGATTGTATTGAAGTAATTTCATATCCTCATATGAAAGGATTGCCCTTCGGCTAGAGTATCAACTCATTAGCCAATCAGCGAGTATTTGCTACGCTTTCACCACTTCCATCCCGTTTGGTGAAAGCTCATCGAGCTTAAGGATCGTCTGTCTACAAATTCAATAAATCGACTATTCCACAGAAAGATGATTATCCCTTCTCACCTAAACATATTCCTCGACAACATCTAAACAAGATTCATTCAACAAAATCTCAATTGGTCACCGAACGGGTCATTTGCTGATGAACGCTGTTCATAACCTCATCCTGATAAAGAAATGCGACAACGCCCATGTTCACAATGAAGATGAACAACAATTTTGCGAAAGTATCATGGCTTTGGCCCCACGCTTAAGCGTACGAAAGATAAAAGAACACGCTTCTTGCGATCTCACAGAATGTAATTGGGCGTATTCGACTTCTTATTTTGTAAAACGCATCTTCTGCAATAATGATACAGGATACTTTATGCATTGCCAGAAGATGTAGTTTTTGACTTTTTCCAAAACACCATCGTTAAGGACTTCTTTTCATGAGATGTGAACTGTGATCCTCGGACATTGCGCTTTGAAGAAAGGGCTTCTTCATACTTGATCTTAGCCAAAAAGGCCCGGACAAAACACTGTAAAACAACGACGCTTTCGATTTTTCGCTTCAATCGAAGAGAGTTCACAAATTTTTTTGCTGCAAAAGAACGATATGCTATTTGGATAGTATTAGCAGCCGAGGAAAGACATCGTCGACGCAGAAATACAAACAATTGTAATGTCCGCTGTTCACGCAAGCTGAATTTAGATGGAAAGACGTAATTGACATCATTATTCTGACGAATCAAATTACATTGAGCGATAGCCAATCGAACTCTGTATATGCTTTGAATAATTATAGCAGCATCAAATTTACGTTGTTTCTCGATTTTATACTTCTTTTGCATCAGAAATCTTCGGAACTGGGATTGAAATTTTATCAAAAAATAGTTCTCTTTTGTGATTTTCAAATCATTCATCCTCTTGTAGGCCAATTTCTTACGAATAATCGATTGAATAATAACAATTTTATTATTGAAATCCATTTCTTTACGACTAAGAAAAGCATTCCGTGCAAGATACATTCGAGCTAGAGATTGAATCAGTATAGCATAACTTTTTTTACGGGAAGCCAACAACACATTACATTTTGTCAAAAAAATTCGAATCATACGTTGAAGAAGACAAACTTTTTTTCTGGTGATCAAAAAATTATTACGAATAATATTGCGTCGTACTCGTTTCTGAATCACAGCTACTACTTCGTCGTAGCACCTTCTCTGCTTACGCTCAAGGTGTATTAGAGCACCAGCTCGGAAAAAAACCTTAACAACTGCGGTGAGCACGAATCAATTATCCAAGTTTGCAAATAATTAATTACCTTTCTGTTGGTCAACGAATATGATAATGCTGCCGAGCCGTCGCTCCGTACAACCTCTAAATCTTTGAGTATGTTATTAAGAATCACTTCGATATCCTTCCGAAATTCCGATTCCTTTCCATGCATCATAAGTCTACCCTTATTTCTCCCTCTCAAAACAAGTAGGTGAAAGCGATCAAGAAATTCGGTGAACAAGAGGCGATCAGGAAATACTTGTCTACCCAAATAACACGCAGTCTCGATTCCTGCAGATTTTAACTGGTCTGATGAATAACGGAGGTCAAAATAATCAGGCTTTCGATATCGATTTGGATTCACGCAATAAATATATCGTGTGGTGCCTTCATCCATCTCGCACCTTAGCCTTTTTAGTTGTTCCTTAATCTTGAACCAACGACCTCGAAAAGCAGAAGTATTGCGACATTTTCTCGAGAGAAATCGTGGAGAATCACTGGATAATATGTTAGAAGATATATCGCTTTTGTTGAACATTGAAGATTCCAACAAAACTTTATTCGGGCTAAGATCGAGAATCGTCGCAAGATCATCAGACAACTTGTTCGTATTCCTTGAAGCAAAGTCTATGTAATTGTATGCAACTGGTCCTGTGAAATGCTCGACTACAAACTCGTCCTTGGTATGAATAACCTTGCGGATAACTTTAGGATATTTTTCAATCGTCATTTGGAAGCAATCAGTAACTTGGTCAATCTCCTTTGAACACTTCGGCACTGTTAAGAGATCGAGTTGCTCAATTAAGCCGCCAGAACCCTCAAACATTTCTAGAATGAATGAACTGGTATCAGGATAAGCTATTTCACCCAGTGAAAAACCTTCTTCATTCGACTCTCTGATTATTGATTCGAACACGTCTGCGTTGAATTTGTTTTGCATAACTTCGCTAGCATGATTAATACATATTTGATGAAATCCATTGACTGATTTACTTTCAATACCA